>Ga0066848_10001162_pt1 | contig 9331 bp, 10 predicted proteins | sample ETNtaG_23_FD_65491 | JGI IMG/M metagenome (GOLD analysis project Ga0066848, IMG submission 65491) | Marine microbial and viral communities from oxygen minimum zone, Eastern Pacific Ocean - ETNP201310SV72 | ecosystem: Environmental > Aquatic > Marine > Oceanic | place: Pacific Ocean: Eastern... | reverse complement strand
TTAACGTGGTACGCCGCGAGTCACTGGTCGAGCCGCTCAAGGCATACGGCGCTGATGTCGTGCTGGTTGGCCTTGATGATCTCGGCGACCGGGTTAATGCGGCTACAGCTGGAGGCCACGTGCGTCTCGCCATTGATGCGGTGGCGGGAAATACCAGTTTGCGACTCGCCGAGTGCCTAGCCGATGGCGGTATGATGGTTAACTACGGGATGCTGAGTGGCGAGCCCTGTATGGTCATGCCGGATTGGGTGGTTTTTCGCCACCTCACGCTGACCGGCTTCTGGCTGTCTACACATCTTGGGCAGATGCCACGAGACCAGAAAGAACGGCTGTATCGAGAGCTTTCGGATGATGTCCAGGACGGCACCCTGAACGTCAACATTGAGGCCACTTACGATATCAGCGACATCAAGGATGCGCTCGCTCATGCGGCGCGGCAGAGCCGGGACGGAAAAATAATTGTTTTGCCCAATGGCGAGGTGTAAATGTCTGCCTCTGCATTGTTGTCGATCAAGGCGGTTAAGGACATCTTGTGAATTGAGCACCAAGGACATCGACCTTCATGAAAGGCCAAGGCCGTCTTCAAGGGGAAATAATAACCAAGGAGATGAGAGGGAATGAACTTCACGACAGACGACAACGTCACCCTTTATTACGAAGATTCGGGATCGAAGGACGCTGCGGCGGTCATCTTCGCCCATGAGTTCGCTGGCGAGGTGGGGAGTTGGGATGATCAGATCGCGGCACTGAAAGATGATTATCGCTGTGTTGCCTACGCTGCCCGAGGTTGGTTGCCCTCAGAGGTACCCGAAGACCCGGCGGCCTACAGTATCGAGCGTGCGGTCGCCGACATGATTGGTCTGATGGATCATCTGGAACTGAAAAAAGCCCATGTCGTTGGCCTGTCAATGGGGTCGAACACGACCTTGCAGAGCGCACTCTGGCATCCGGAACGTTGCCACTCGCTGACCATGTCGTCGTCGGGCTACGGTGCGATGACCGAAGGCCGGGCTGAATTTCAGAACGCCTGCCACGATATGTCGGCGCGACTGATCAACGAGGGCTGGGAGAGCATGGCGGATACTTATGGCGATGGCCCGTTCAGGAGAAATTTCAAGAGTAAGCGCCCCGAGGCCCACGCCGATTTTGTAAAACGCCTGTCGCGGCATTCCTCGTTGGGTTCAGCCCTGACACAGCGTGGCATTCAGGCCCGCCGTCCCTCGTTCGTCGAACAGGAAGCAGCGCTCAAGGCCCTGACGCTGCCGACGCTGTTGATCGTTGGCGATGATGATCATCCCGGTTTTGCCGGCACGCTCTACCTAAAACAGATGATTGCAACAGCGGGACTGTATGTTTCACCCCGCACCGGGCATCAGGTGAATTTAGAAGAGCCCGAAGTGTTCAATCATGTGCTGAGGCAGTTTCTCAGTGCCGTCGGTGATGGGTCATGGGGCGTCCACGCCGATACGGACAGGATGTTCTAGTGTGACCTTGCCCCTGCCCATCATTGACGCGCATCATCATCTGTGGAATCTCGAAACCGGAGACTACCCCTGGCTTAACGGTGACAAGCAGGTAGATTTTCGTTACGGCGACTACAGCGCAATCCGGCGCGACTATCTCTATGATGATTTTTGCGGTGATGCGGCGAACCAGAACGTCGTCAAATCCGTACATATGGAAGCAGAATGGAACCCTTCGGATCCTGTTGCCGAATCACGCTGGTTGACGGGGTACGCGCAAGCCCATGATCTGCCCAGCGCTATCGTCGCCCAGGCCTGGCTTGACCGCGAGGATATCGCCGATGTCCTGGCGGCGCACGCCGCGTTGGATCTGGTGCGGGGGATTCGGCAAAAACCGAACGCAGCGTCTCGGCCCGAGGATTTCATAGCGGGCGCGCCCGGATCGATGGCCGATCCCCGGTTCCGCCAAGGCTATGCTTTGTTGGCTGATTTCGGGCTGTCCTATGATCTACAAACCCCCTGGTGGCATCTTGGCGAAGCCGCGGATCTGGCTGGCGATTTCCCCGATACCCAGATGATTCTGAACCACACGGGGTTACCCGCTGACCGCAGCGCGCAAGGGTTGGCCGGTTGGCGTGATGCGATGCGTCACCTGTCGCAAGCCGCTAACGTTGTCGTCAAGATCTCCGGCCTCGGTGTGCCAGGTCAAGCGTGGACAGTCGATAGCAACCGCAGCATCATACTTGACACCATCGATGCCTTCGGCATAGAGCGTTGCATGTTCGCCAGCAACTTCCCGGTCGATCGCCTGTGCGCAACCTACGATGTAATCTTCAACGGCTTCAAGGCGATTACCACCGATTTTGACGACCATGAGCGTGTGAAACTTTTCCACGATAACGCAGCGCGTATCTATCACCTTTAAGATCTACAACGTCTGATCGTCGTAGATTTTGAGGATGGCGGTGGCATCGAGTTCACTGTGGCCCTTAGCGATCAGAACACGGTACAGTGCAGTCGATTGGCTGGACATCGGCACCGGGGTGTTGGTCTGTTGGGCCAGGTCGACCACCATGTCGAGATCCTTCAGCACCTGGCGCGCATAACCCGCCGGGTCGAAGTCACGCTCAATCATGCGTGGGAAAAATCTCTGGAACATCGGACTGTCAGCATAGCCGCCCTTGAGTGCTTGCGGCACCTTGGCCGGATCGATCCCGGCATTTTTCGCCAAGGTCACAGCCTCTGCCAGGAGTGTGAAATTGTTCAGCACCAGAACCTGATTGACCATCTTGGTCACTTGTCCTGTGCCGAGTGCCCCCATGTGGGTGTTGTGGCCCAGCGTATCGAGCACCGGCTGGACTCGTATCACGTCATCATCGTTGCCTCCAACCATGATTGCCAGCTCGCCCGTTCCGGCAGCAGGCGGCCCACCAGAGACCGGCGCATCGACCCAGCCCATACCCGTTTCCCCCTTTAGACGGGCGGCCAGTTGGCGTGTTTTATCAGCGATGGTAGTCGAGTGATCGAGAAAGATTTTGTCCGCACCGCCTCCTTCAACGATACCGTCCGGTCCGAATATGGCCTCGGTCAGGGCGGACGTGTTGATGACGCAGGCCTGGACGATATCGCTGGACCGCGCCACCTCGGCAGGGGATGCAGCGGCGATAACGCCATTCGCCGCAGCCGCACTCATCTTGTCGGGATCGGGATCGAAGCCGGTGACCTGATAGCCGGTTTTGATCAGGCGTTTGGTCATTTGTGAGCCCATCAGCCCAAGACCAAGATATCCGAGTTTGGGTTTACTTGCCATCCTATCTACCTCTGTTATGGTGTTGATCATGCCTTGCGGGCGTGACCGCGATATTAACGCTTAGCGGCCACACTGACTGCCTTAAGGCGTTCGAGGTAGAAGGGTGCTTGTGTTAATAATAGTGCGGCCCGGGCAGTTCTCAAGCGGGTATGGCGGTTCGCTCTGTGAGGACGCAGGTAATGGCGGTCTTCATGATTTGGGCGATGCCATCGGCGATCTGGAAACCCAATACGCCGCGCAGCCGCTACTGCAAGGGGCTGCGGCCATGACCGCCGTGCCCAAACGATATCAGGCGCTGGCGCACGACGTCTACAGCATAGGTGACGCTGTGTGACGTGAGCTCAATACAGAAAAAAGGAGAGGGTGAAATTAAAGGCGGCGCGAGGATCGGTGATACTGTTTGGTGATTACCGGTCGGAGTTTGAACTGCAATGCCAAGAACTGGGCATGTTGATGGCGGCGAGCCTAGAACGTGGGATAATCTGAAACTCGAAAGTTAATCTGGTTATTCTCGTGTAAACGGGAATTTTGGTTCGTGCCCGTGTTAGCAGGTTTCGCGCTTACACGGGAGTGATTTTAATTATTGTTGGGAATATAAAATGGGACAGTTTACAAACAAGAAAGCGATCGTTTTAGGTGGTACCTCTGGTATCGGGTTGTCAACTACCCAGATGCTGCGCGACGGCGGGGCAGAGGTTATCGCCGGCAGCCGGCGCGAATGTGAAATCGACGGTGTCGAATGTGTACAGGTCGATGTGCTCGATCGCGAAGCCTTGAGTGCCTTGTTCGAAAAACATCACGGTTTTGATTACCTGGTTAACGCTGCAACCGGTGGGTCACGTGCCGTCGGGCCTTTTCTCGAAATGGACCTGGACGGTTTTCAAAACTCCTTTGCCAAACTCTGGGGCTACACCAACAGCGTCCGCCTGGGGGTCCCGCATATGTCGCAAACCGGTGCCGTCGTGTTGATCAGCGGCTACCCGGCACGTAGATGGCGGGCGGGGACGATTGCAATCGGCAGCGTCGGCGGTTCGGTCGAGGCCTTTATTCGACTGGGTGCCAACGAAATCAAGCCGGTAAGACTGAATGGGGTGTCCCCCGGGCTGATCGATACCCCGATGTCATCGCTCAAGGGAGAAGAGCGCGCGAATTTTTATCAAAAAGGTACATCTGGGCATATTATTCCACGGGCCGGAACGACGGATGAAGTCGCCGCCGCCGCTATCTTTTTACTCGAAAACGAATTCGTTACCGGCACAATTGTTGACGTCGACGGGGGTGCTATTGCTTCATGAGTTTCAAGAGAATCAGCAAACTCCTAAAAGGCGATACTCTGGTGCGCAGTGCCGAGTTGCATTATCCCCGTATCGGCTCGGATGACGGCGTAAGGCCCCCATCGTGTAAAAGCAAATTGCTATTCCTTTTGTCTATGAGATGGAGGCGACCGTGGCGGTGATAGGGTCACCGCAGGAATAGGCGCCACTCATGAGCGTTCTAAAAAGCGATGGTTTGGCGGTCACCGACCGAAGCCACGGCCTGAGTTACCTAGCGTGAGCCCATCACACAAAGCCGCTCTAAAAGTTGGGATTGGCGGGCTCGGCGCCATTGGTTTTAATCTGGCCCAGCGTCTGGATGAAGGACTCGAGGGCTTGATTCTTAGCGCGGTATCAGCGCGAGATACCGATGCTGCCCGCTTGAGGCTGAATGCCCTGCGACAGCAGGTTCCGGTTATGCCCTTAGCAGAACTGGCGCAAGCCTGCGATGTCGTGGTCGAATGCGCGCCTGCTGCAGTGTTCAGTCAGGTTGCTGAGCCGACGGTGCGACTGGGCAAGGTGTTGATTACGGTCAGTGTAGGGGGGTTACTAGATAACTGGCATCTGGTCGAGATGGCGAAGACCACTGGTGCACGAATTAATGTTCCCAGTGGTGCGATCCTGGGGCTTGATGCGGTACGGGCAGCAGCCCTGGGTGAGATCAAACACGTATCGATGGTAACCCGGAAACCACCTGCGGGGTTAGCCGGCGCTCCTCACATCCAACGCAATAAGATTGATCTGAACTCTTTAGATCAGCCACTTAAGGTATTTGAAGGCTCGGCCCGCGAGGGCGTCGAGGCTTTCCCGGCAAATGTCAATGTGGCAGCCGCACTGGGGCTTGCCGGCGTAGGGCCAGAATGCACACGGTTGGAAATATGGGCCGATCCCGGAATCAGCCGGAACACCCATACAATTACCGTCGAATCGGACAGTGCACGACTTGAGCTGAAGATCGAAAATATTCCTACTGCTGAGAATCCGGGGACAGGCAGGATCGTTGTATTAAGTACGCTTGCGGCTCTTAAAAGACTGGTTGATCCTCTGACAGTGGGCACTTAAATCGCTCCTGCTGGAGTCTGCACGGCTTGCAAGGTATCTCGAGCCGATCGGACATCATGCTGAAGCAAAGGCAGTGCGACATCTCATATATTATTTGCGTGGCGCCCAGATGACTAAAGGCCGATACTGAAAGTCCGGCCCAATCTGCCAAAAGCAAATTCCTATTCCTTTGAAGATACCCGTTACAATTCCTGATCAATGAGCGCGAAAACACCTATTAGAACAGCACTGGTTACTGGCAGTGGACGGAATATCGGCCGGGCGGTTGTGCTCGCACTGGCTGAGCAGGGCTGTAATGTGATCATCAATGGATCGTCAAACCGGGCAGCGTGCGAGGCTGTTGCCGGGGAAGCCCAAGCTCTGGGCGCCAAGGCGCTGGTTGCCATGGGCGATGTCGGCGATCCGGATGCTGCTCGCCAGATCTGCCGTAGCGGGGCGACGGAGTTTGGCCGCATTGATATTCTGGTTAACAACGCTGCGGTGCGGCCCTTAAAGCCTTTTCTTGAGACCACCGACGATGACTGGCACCGGGTGCTGGATGTTGATTTGAACGCGGCGTTTTACACCTGTCGCGAGACGCTGCCGGGCATGGTCGACAACGGCTGGGGTCGGATCATCAACCTGACTGGTATGAATGCCATCCATGGTTACAAGGGCAGGGTGCCGGTGTCAGTTGCGAAGCATGGCTTGTGGGGGCTAACCAAAGCGCTTGCCAAGGAGTTCGGCCCCAGTGGCATCACTGTCAATGCGATCTCACCGGGCCCGATTCAATCTGAACACGACGATGCCGAATTGTCCCGCCATATTCGTGAACAGGTGGGGCGTATTCCGGTGGGTCACCTTGGCGAACCCACACACATCGCGGCCTTGTGCAACTATCTTGTATCTGATGGTGGAGCGTTCATGTCCGGTCAGATGATTGCCTGCAATGGCGGCACCGAGACCTGATCGATCTTGGTAAGTATTCTCCAGTTAGAAAATCCACATCTGGATAGCCACTTGTGGTGGCTGGCTGGCAATGGAATAAAAGTGCATGACGCTTAACAAGGTAGCGATCTTGAGTCCCGGCGCCATGGGGCACGCAGTAGGGCGGGTCCTGGCCGAACATGGTGTGGACATCATTACTTGCCTGGCTGGGCGCAGCGAGCGCACCCACCGGTTAGCCAGTGCCGCGGGCTTCACAGAGATACCTACATTGGAGGATCTGGTTTGCGAAGCTGATCTGGTGCTTTCGATCCTGGTCCCAGTCGATGCAGAAGCCAGTGCCTGCCAGTTGGCTGGTGCGCTCAAGGCTACCGGTGCCCAACCGTACATCGCCGACTGCAATGCGATCTCCCCAATGCGTAGTGCGAAAATTGAGGCAGTCATTCAGTCGGCCGGCGGGAGATTCATTGACGCTTCGATTATCGGTCCACCGCCGGGACAGGGTGCACCGCCGCGTTTCTATGTCTCTGGAACCCACGCTGAGGCCATGCTGCCTCTGGACGGCAAAGGCATTGTGGTTAAGTCACTTGGCGAGATTATTGGCCGGGCATCGGGGATCAAGATGTGTTACGCGGCCCTGACCAAAGGGACCAGCACGCTACAGGTTGCCCTGCTGACCGCTGCTGAATCGATGGGGCTGACGGAAGAACTGCGCCAGGAATTGGCGTACAGCCAGGGGGCGGCCTTGCAGAGCATGGAATCAACGATTCCAAGACTTCCACCCAACGCGCACCGCTGGGTCGGAGAAATGGAAGAGATCGCAAGCACCTTTGCGAAGGTAGGTGTGACCTCACATTTCCACCTTGGCGCGGCGGCTATATACCGACTGCTGCAAGCGACCTCGTTTGCCAATGAGAGTCCTGAGACAATCGACCCTGACCGAACGCTGGCCCGGACCATCGAGGCAGCGGTCGCGCAATTGCCGTGTGAATGCGAGAGTCGTCCTGAGGAAGGCGCCTCCAGTGCTGCCGCTGGAGAAAGTCTCAAATAACGGTTTCAGAAAAAGGAGCGGATGATGCAGGCCCAGGCAAACGGTATTTCCATGCACTACACCATAGATGGTCCGGTGGATGCGCCGGTGGTGGTGCTGGGTCATTCGTTATCCGCGAACCTGGGCATGTGGGATGGACAGATGCATGCTCTGGCACAGTACCGGGTGCTGCGATACGATACTCGCGGCCACGGGGCAACAGACGCACCGGCGGTGGACTACACACTCGAACTGCTGGCGGATGATCTTTTTGGTCTGCTCGATTCCCTCGGTCTGGACCAGGTTCACTTCGTTGGTCTGTCAATGGGTGGCATGATCGGCCAGGTTGCGGCAGTCACAGACCAGAGTCGCTTCCTGTCGCTCAGTTTGTGCGACACCACCAGCGTTGTCCCCGAAGCGTTGCACAGCACTTGGCGCGAGCGTATCGAAACCGTGAGAACGGACGGGGTGGAATCGCTGGTAACAACAACGATTGACCGCTGGTTCTCGACACGCTACCAGGCCCAGGCTGGTATCGAGGTTGACAAAATCCGGGCAATGATCCGCTCAACACCGGTAGAGGGCTACTGTGGATGCTGCCACGCTATTATGGGTTTGAATATCACTGACCAGCTACCGGTGATCACGGTGCCCACTTTACTGATGGTCGGAGAGGACGATCCCGGCACCCCGGTGGCAGCACACCAGGTAATCAATCAACAGATTGCCGGCTCGGAACTGGTAGTGATTCCGGATGCGCTGCATTTATCGAATATCGAACAGCAGGGTGCGTTCAATACCGCGCTCTGTCGGTTTCTGGCGAGGTGTACCTGACTCGTCACATCCATAGAAGAGGAAAGCAAAGTGAAACTTTTTGACCTGCAAGACCGGGTGGCGATTGTTACCGGCGGCAACGGCGGTATTGGGCTTGCGATGGGCCAGGGCATGGCCCAGGCTGGTGCGGCGGTGGTCGTGGCCGCGCGCGATCCGGTTAAAGGCGAGGCGGCAGTCACAGCGCTTGAGAGCTTAGGTGTCCGGTCCGCGTTCATAGCGCTGGACGTTCGCGACGAGGCGTCGTGCGCTAATCTCATTGAAACCGTGGTGGCCGATTTCGGACGAGTCGACGTGCTGGTGAATAACGCCGGCACCAACGACCGCAAGCAGCCCGAGGAATACGCTCTGGCCGAGTGGCAGGCGATTATCGACACCAACTTGACCAGCGCGTTTATGCTCAGTCAGCGTGTTTACCCAGTTATGAAAAATGCCGGTGGCGGCAAGATCATCAATATCGGATCGATGATGTCCATTTTCGGGGCCTCATTTACCGTGCCCTATGCATCGAGCAAGGGTGGCATTGTACAGATGACCAAGGGCATGGCCTGTGCCTGGGCCAAGGACAACATCCAGGTCAATGCGGTACTTCCAGGCTGGATCGATACTACACTCACTCGCGAAGCAAGACTGCAGGTCGATGGACTGCATGAAAAGGTTGAATCGCGAACACCCGCTGGGCGCTGGGGCGTGCCGCAGGATCTGTCTGGCATCGCGGTGTTCCTGGCGTCGGCCGCTTCGGATTTTGTGACTGGCACGGCGATTCCAGTCGATGGCGGATATTCCGTCCAGGGCTAAAGACGACTATGGAACCTATCCGAATTCAGTTTACCCGGTTCTCTGCTTTCTACTCGCCCCTCATCGCGACACTCTCGGGTGGGTTTCTCACGCGGGAAGG
>Ga0066848_10001156_pt1 | contig 9364 bp, 9 predicted proteins | sample ETNtaG_23_FD_65491 | JGI IMG/M metagenome (GOLD analysis project Ga0066848, IMG submission 65491) | Marine microbial and viral communities from oxygen minimum zone, Eastern Pacific Ocean - ETNP201310SV72 | ecosystem: Environmental > Aquatic > Marine > Oceanic | place: Pacific Ocean: Eastern... | reverse complement strand
GGCTGATAAAGTTGTTGCCTTTCACGGAATGATGACAAACTTGGCCACAATAGAAAAAAGACCGGTATTGGATCTATTTTATTGTGATATTAAATCTTTAGCTGACTATAGAAGATACAAAAATGCTCTGTACGAATTCAAGCCAATATACAAAGGTTATGATTTAATAGTACCAAGTAAAAATATAATTAAAACCATCAATAAAATGAAATTCTCATTGAAAAAATTAAATGAGTAAAAAAAATTATAGTTAGAATTGCCGAGGGTATTGGTAATCAATTATTTATGTATGCTCATGCTCTATCTAAAAAAATTAATTACGATTTGTATATAGATAGTACATCCGGCTACTTTCAGAAAAAAAATCAAATTAGGTCATATGAACTAGATAAATTTAATATCAATACTAATTTATCTGATAAAAAATATCGTTTTACTACACCCCCAAAACTGCTATTTTTTATTTTATTTCATTTATTTTAATTTTATTAAATTACATTTTTTTTCAAAATGTTCTTTAAATTTTTACAAATTTTTTTTACTTCGAGATCTTTTAACTCTGGATAGAGTGGGAGACAAAAAATCCCTTTTGACTTAATTTCTGAATTTACCAATCTTTTTATGTTATGGGGAATTTTCTTATAGGCTTTCATCTTATGAACTGGATATGGATAAATAACTCGTACATTAATTTTACATTTTTTTAATTGACGTATTATTACTAATCCCTTTGGGTGATATACTGTATATAAATGATAAACATGACTTGAATTAGCATTTTCTGTTGGAAGCGTTAATTCTGTTGATTCTAGTTCCCTGAAATAAATTTCAGCAATCTGTTTTCTTCTTTTAACAAAATAGTCAACCTTTTTTAATTTATAATTTAAAATACTTGCTTGAATTTCATCAAGTCTTGAATTGATTCCATTTTCATTTGAATAATATTGATCTTTAAATTTATTTTTATTATCAATAGTTTCAATTCCATAAAATCTTATTCTTTTAATTTTTTTATGCAATTTATAATCATTTGTTAAAATAAACCCTCCATCACCGTAAGCACCCAATATTTTAGTTGGGTAAAATGAAAAACATCCAAAAGTTCCAAAAGTTCCAACAAATTTGTTTTTATATTTTGCACCTTGTGATTGAGCGCAGTCTTCAATTACATGAATTTTATTTTTTTTTGCTATTTTCATAATTTGTTCCATATCACAAGATTGACCATATAGATGAACAGGAATTATAGCTTTGGTCCTAGAGTTAATTTCTTTTTCTATTTTACATGGGTCCATTAAGTAATCTTCGCCAATATCTACTAATTTTGGCGTTGCACCTGCATTAATTATTGCTGAGATTGTTGGAATAGCAGTATTTGCTGCAGTTATGACTTGATCACCCGATCTAATTTCAATTGCTTTTAACGATATCAATAAGGCATCTGTTCCACTTCCTACAGCAATACCATATTTAGACTTGTACTTTTTTTTAAAATTTTTTTCAAATTTTATTAACTCTTTGCCAAAAAAAATTTGCCCACTATTAATGGAGCCATGAATTTTTTTTAATAAAGAAGTTCCATATTTTTTATATTCTTTTTTATAAGACCAAAAGTTAATCATCTAAAATATTATTTAATTTTTTTAAATTCATAGAATGATTTAAGGGTATTTTCTTTTTTAGAATTTTGATTGACTTAATACCTTTGACTCTTTTGTTATATTTCTTACTAAATTCATAAACTGAATTTGTTTTTCCTCCTAAATTAATTATTCCATTTATCTTTAAAATTTTTGGAAAAATTTTAACAACGTCGTCATGAAAAATAAAATTAGTAATCATATCTGTGAACGCATATTCATGGACAAAGGGCTTTTCAGTCATACATAGTCTTAAAATTAACGATTTTTTATACATTTGAATTGCACATTCACCCCCAAGTTTAGACCACGAATAATTATTATAGGGTAACAGAGGATCACTTTCCTTATAGTTGCCTTTTAGACCTGGATAAACATAGTTAGTTGATAAATAAATTATCTTAATATCAAAACTTGCACATAATTTAACTAAATTGCACGTGCCAATTATGTTTTTATCAATACTTTTTGAGATTTTATTATTGTGAATTTCCATAGGTCTTGATAGACCCGCTGCATGAATAATGACTCTTGGTTTATGTTTTTTAAAATAATTATGTATAGAGGGTATACTTAAAATATTAAGTTCTTTTTTATTTGGATATAAGATGTTTTTTAGCTTTGTATTACCTTTGAAAATTTTTCCAAATCGTCCAGATCCACCTATAAAAACTATTTTCATCTAAATTTTAATATGAGCTATCCATTTTGTTTTTTTTAATAGTTTTTTTTCTTTTTTAAATATTTCTCTTTTGTGATTCCAAGCAAATAAAAATGTATAATCAGGTATTTGTTTTCTAAAATATTTTACAGAAACAATTGGTATATGTGTACCAGGAGTATATTTACCTATTTTTTCTGCTGTTGTATCACAAATATAGTTAATATGTTTGTCATTAATATTACAGTAGTTAAGTATAGTAGTGCTTTTTGATGTTGCGGCATATCCAGCAATTTTTTTTCCACTTTTAATAATATTGTTAATTTTATTACTCAATTTTTTTTTTGACAACTCGCATTTTTTTTTAAATTTTATACATCCTTTTATATTATCAATAGCATTTTTTTTTTCATAATTTAGGTACTTTTGAACGATATTTTTGACTTTATGAGAATTTTTTCTCGCAATTACATACCTCATAGAACCACCATGAGTTGTTTGTGGCGCCACATCAATTAATTGCAAATTAAATAAATCAAAAATTTTTTTAATTGAGCTAACAGAAAACATAAAAATGTGTTCATCATATATTTGGTCATATGAAATTTTTTTGAACATAGATCCTAAATAAGGTTCTTCGAAAATAAAAAAACCATTTTTATTTAATAAAAAATCTATGCCTTTAATTAGATCTGCTAAGTCTGGAACATGGCATATAGTATTTGCTGCACATATTATATCTGTATTATTCTTTAAATCTTTTAATTTAGATGCATTTTTATAATTAAAGAATTTATTAATTGTTTTAATCCCATTTTTTTTTGCAACAAAAGCTACATTTTTTGATGGTTCAATTCCAATATTATTGATTTTATCAGAATTAAAATTCTTTAAAAAAGTTCCATCATTAGATCCAATTTCAATTAAATTTTTTACATTTTTAAAGTATTTTTTTTTAACCCAATTTACATACTTCTTAAAGTGCCTAATCATACCCTTTGAGCTACTTGTGAAAAAAGGATAATTCTTATTAAACATTAATGTTGGCTTGGGATGTTCATTTAATTGAAATAAAGACACATCTTTTGAAAACCCAACTTCCATTTCAAAGAAAAACTCTTTTTTAAAATCTTTTTTTTTTAAAAAACCATTTGCTATTGGCATTCTGCCAAAGGACATAAAGGGTTTAATTTTTTTTTTCGTAATCTTGCAAATCATTTAAATGTTTTCTAACAACTTAAGTGTATCTTTAATATCGCTATCAATTTTATTCTTTAAAAATAATCCAGCTTTATTAAGTTTTTTATTACTTACATGGTATGATAATTGATTCATAATCTTAGAAGATACAAATTTTATTTTTAAATTTTTTTTATTTTTTTTTATTTTTTTTAATATTTGATTTACTGTATAGTTTCCTGATAAAGCATTATAAATATCATTATTAAAAAAATCTTTTTCAATAGAAAATTTAAAAACTTTGAAAGCATCTTTTAAAGATAAATATGGCCTGTATTGATTAACTGCAGTTTTGTAGACGTTGATATTTTCATTAATTGCAGCATTTAAACAAAATTTATTAACTGCAGTATGAAACCTTATTCCTTTTGAAATGCCAGCTATAGTGCCAAAACGAAAAGTATTATAAATTAAATTTTTACTTTCTTTTTTTAACATATTTTCTTCAATAAGTTTTATATTGGCGTAAGGTGATTGTGGTTTTAAAAATTTTTTTTCACAAGTTTCATCTACTAGATCTGCTTGTTTACCATAAACACTTGTTGTAGATAAATGAATTAGTTTAGATTTATTTTTTTTACAAAATTCTATAACTGTTTTTAAACAATTAATATTGTTTTTATACATTTCTCTTTCTTTTCCAAAACTTTTTTCAGCATTAGTCATTGAAGCGCAATGAATTACATAATCTATTTTTTTAAAATCTTTTAGACTATTTAAATTATTTACATTTCTTAAAAAGAATTTTAAGTTATTATTTTTTTTTAAATCGAATAATGAACAAAATCTATTTGATTTTATATTGTCTACTATAATAGTTTTCTTAATTTTTTTAATTTTGTGTACATTTTCCGCAATATAAGAACCTATATGGCCACAACAACCAGTAATTAATAAATTCATTTTTTTTTTTTAATTATTTTTAAAAAATCATTATACCTTCCAATATAATCATCGTATTCATACTCTCTATCACAAAAAACCATAAGAATAGAGTTGTCAGTATTGAATTTGATTTTGCACCATGTTTTAGGTTTCAATAAAAGTCCTTGTTTTTTTAGATAATTAAAATTTTTCTTTATTTTGTATGATTTATTCTCATATTCTACACTCATCAACCCATAAATAGGCACCAAAAACTGTGAGCATTTTTTGTGCGCGTGATTTCCTCTAATAAAATTTTTATTACCATAAATTATAAAAATTCTTTTAGTTTTAAATGGAATATCTTTATAAAGAGAAAAGGGGACTAAAGTACCGCTTTTCTTTTTATATTTTTTAAAATTAAAATTTTTCATATAATTTATTTATTAAATGAATTTTTTAAATTAAGTGTTAAATATACAATATGATGAAATTTCATTTATTTATCTCTTCTGTATTTAATATAATATGCTAAATCTATTATAAAAAAACTAAAAATTAGCAATACTTGATAATAATGTTAATTTATATAAGCTTAATAAATGAGTAAAAATAAAAAAGGTAAAAAATGGTGTCTTGTTCATATAGGTAATGATATTACATATGGATTAGCTTTTGTAGCTGGAGAACTTAAAAGATTAAATCATCAAATATTTTGGATAGATGGCGATGAAGATATCCATGCTTTAAATAAAATAATTATAGAAAAAAAACCTGATTACATTTGTTTTGGTCCTCTTTCAACTGAGTTTTCAAGATCATTAGAATTAGTTGAAGAATTTAAGAAAATATTACCATCAGTGAGAAGCGTATATGGTGGTAAGCATGTTTTAGCTATACCTGATGAGATAAAAAAAAATAAGGACATAGATTATTTAATATGGGGCCCAGTTTATGAAACTATTGGCAAAATTATTGAGAGCCCATTAAAAACTTCTATTAAAGGTGCGCCTACCATGCCATGTAATATGCAGCCCGCACTAGAAGAATATTTTGAACAAGTTCCTCGTATGGGAAGTAGAGAACGAAAATATATTATGTCTCATTTTGGATGTGTTTATAATTGTTCATTTTGTTGCACTAGTGTTACTCGAAAATCATATGGAGCCAAAGCTTATAAAGAATTTTGGTTAGCACGAAGACCAGTTGAAAATATGATAGAAGAAGCAAAATTATTTTTAAAATATCCAACCAAAGAAGTTTCTTTTGAGGACGATGATGTTTTGTATGGAACACACGAAGGAGCTGATGGTACTGAGTGGTTGAGAGAATTTACAAATGCATGGAAAAAAGAAATTAATATACCAATGTATGCTAATGTAACTCCAAACACAGTAGTTAAAGCTACTGATGAAGCATTATCAACGCTTGCAGAGCTAACAGACACATTAACAATGGGAGTCCAAACAACTGGTGGAGATTCAAGTAGATTATTTAACAGACATTTCCAAGATGAAAATCAAGTTATAGAAGCAGTTAAAAAAATGGCAAATCATGGAGTCAAAGTCAAATTAGAAGTCATAATTGGATTGCCTAATATTGATGGATTATGCCCAGATCCGCTAACGGATGCAATTAAAACTATACAAATGTGTCAAAGAATAAGCCGAGAAGTTCCACCGGAGATGACTTGGACATCATGCTTTCCATTAATGCTTTATCCAGGAACTGAGCTACATAAAAAAGCCATGAGAGCCAAAATTCCTTTGAGTGAAGCTTGTGAGTTTGAATGGCACAGTGGAGAAGGGTCTGTAAAATTTGACCCACTCACAATGAAACGTATAAAAAATATGAGTAAATTGGCAACCATGTTTGTAAAATATGATATGAATGAAAGATGGATGAGAGCTTTAATGGATATGGATTTAAATGAATCTTCATCAAAACAACTTAGTGAATGTCAATATCTGGAAAGTCTCACATTTAGGTTGGGAGATAACATCGAACATGAACTTAATGACATACTAAAAGGTATGAACTTTAAATATTAATATTTTTCTGTATAAATCAATAATTAGTTGTATCTAAAATCGATACCTAAAATGGGTAAATTCTTAATAGTAAAAATAGCCAATGGGTTTGGAAATCAAATGTTTCTCTATGCTGCAGCGTACGCATTTGCAAAAAAAATGGGTTATAAAATTTTAATCGACAATGAAACTGGAATAAACCACGATATTCGTAAATCAAAAAAAGTAAAACGTGTTAACTGGAAACCCAAGTATGAATTAGATATTTTTACATTAACATCTGACATAACTGAAAATAAATACAAATTTATCAGTTACAATGATCATATAAAAAGGAAATTTTTAAAATTTTTTGATCATTTTTCTTATAAAAAAAAATTTTTAATAGAAAAATTAGATAGTAACAAAAAAACTTCCTATTCAGATCGATACTTAAAAAATAAATACGATGATGTAATTTTTTTTGAAGGATATTTTGAATCAGAAAAATACTTTTGTGAATATAAAAATGATCTTCAAAAAGAATTTATTTTAAAAAGTTCAATTAATCTTAAAGATAACAAATATTATAACTTAATATGCAATAACAACGTTGTTTCTGTTGCCTTCAGAAGCAGAAGATTTACTGAAACAGAAAAAGACTTTAAAAATAAAGAAATGCAAATAAAAACTGAAAAATTTGAATATAATACATTAAAATATATATATAGAAGTATAGATTTCTTTAAGTCTAAAATAGTAAATCCAAAATTTCTACTTTGGTCTGATAATTTTGAAGGTTTGGAAAAACACTTTGATCCTAAAGTTTTTACATATGTAGAAAATAACTCACACGATAAAATCATCTTAGATTTTTCTCTGATGCGTAAATGCAAGTATTTTATAGTGGGTTCAACGTCTTTTCACTGGTGGTCATCATGGTTATGTAATGATGAAAGTAAAATTATCGTTTGTCCAAAAGATAAAGAATTAAATCTTTCATGCAATGAAGATTTTTGGCCTAAGTCATGGATTAGAATTTAATTTTATTTAATAATGATAATAATTTGTTTATATATGAGTAGATACTAACATGGAAAGTTTAGCACAAATTGGTAAAAAATACCCAACTAGTAAAAACAGAACCGGATTTATTCCTATTTATGAGTCTTATTTTGATTGTTTAAGAGAAAAAGAAATTAATATACTTGAAATCGGAGTTGAGAAAGGCGACAGCCTTAGACTCTGGAGAGATTATTTTACTAAAGCTAAAATTTGCGGACTAGATATAGTTAAAAAAGATTTCTCTATTAATAATGTCGAAATCTTTTGTGGAGATCAATCTGACCACAATTTTTTATCAATAATTGTAGAAAAATATGGAAAATTTGACGTTATAATTGATGATGGATGTCACGTTTCAAAACACATTATAAGCTCTTTTAATTATCTGTTTGACTATTTAAGTGAAAATGGTCTTTATATTATTGAGGATCTTCAGACATCATACATACCTAGATTTGGTGGTAGTCGTTTAAATTTAAATAAGAAAAAAACCTCTATGAATTTTATTAAAACTTTATCTGATTCAATTAATTATGAACAATATGATAAACCTTTTTTTAAAAAAAGTATTTATGACGGTAAAATTAAATCGGTTCATTTCTATCAAAATATTTCAATAATTAAAAAAGGGGAGAGTGTTAAATATTTTTATAATGAAAATCAAAAAGTCAAACTTTTAGATAAAGTTAAAAAGCTATTTTCATTAATTTTTAGTTAAATCTTAATTTTACTTAATGCGTTATTTTTAAATATATTTGCTTCTCTGATATATCTTCTGACCATTTGAGTAGTTTTATGACCAGTCATAGCCATAATACTTCTTTCATCAGCTCCAGATTCTGCTGCTACTGTTGCAAAACCTGACCTTAAGCTGTGACCTGAATAATTCTTATTTTCTATTCCAGCTAAATTTAAGTAATTCTTAATTATTAAGACTACAGATTGATCTGTTAATCTATTATTTGTTAATACCGATCCCTTTACAAATCGTCTAAATATTGGACCTGATTTGATATTTGATAATTCTAACCATTTTTTTAGGTTAATTACCGGACAGTATAGTTCATTAGAGAAATAGGGTAGGCCTTTGACCATTCCCTCACCAAATTGATCCGTTTTTGATCTTTTAAGTGTTATTTTAACTCCTTCAGGCACAAATTCTAAGTCCTCATGATTAATTGAGATTAATTCAGTTCTTCTAAATCCACCTCCGAACCCAACTAGCACTATTGTTTTGTCTCTTGATTTTTTAATTTCATTAATTTCTTGTTGATCCATAACATTAATAATTGATTTTAAATGATTGATTAATATAGGTTTTTTACCTTTTTGGATGCTACCTTTAACTCTTTTTATACCCATTAAATTTTCAATGATAATTGGATGTTTTGTATCTAGATAATGTCCTTTTAATCTATGAACCATGCTAATTGAAACTAATCTACGCTTTAAAGTACTCATTTTTGAGTTTTTCGAGAGATTTGTGAGATATAGAGAAACTATTTTTGGCTCTGTAGGTAGAGAATCAAGTCCATTTTTAGCGCAGAATGCTCCAAAATCTCTAAAATCAGACTTATAAGCTCTCAAAGTATTATTAGCCTTAGAATTCTTGAGGTTATTTAATGTTTCCTCATGAAGTGATTTTAGGTTTGTAACAAGTTCATTCATATCATTGCTATTGATAACCATTAATTATCGAAAGTTATATATTAGGTGATTTTAATAATCAATAGTTATATTTATAAAAAAAGATGATACGAAATCTAAATCAAGATGACTTTATAGCTCAAAAGTTTATTGAGCACTTAAAATCTTTATCTAAAGCCAATAATTGGTATGGAATTCGTTGGATAACCCACTCTTCTAATAAAAATGCTAAGAAATTA
>Ga0066848_10001110_pt1 | contig 9572 bp, 9 predicted proteins | sample ETNtaG_23_FD_65491 | JGI IMG/M metagenome (GOLD analysis project Ga0066848, IMG submission 65491) | Marine microbial and viral communities from oxygen minimum zone, Eastern Pacific Ocean - ETNP201310SV72 | ecosystem: Environmental > Aquatic > Marine > Oceanic | place: Pacific Ocean: Eastern... | reverse complement strand
TAAGAGTTTCTTTATACGAAACCATCATGGACCGTGCCACATCCGCATCTTGTGTATGAATGGCTTCGAGGGTTTTACTAAACCGGGAAATAACTTCCTGTTCTACACGATAGAGATCTTCAGAGAACTCTTCGGACTTAATCATGTTAGAATGGTTTAATGCGAGATCAAGAATATTCTTTGTATAGTCCCCCACTCGCTCCACATCAACAACCATATTAAGAAGGACTAGACCGTTTGGCAGATCATCAATATCCTGACTTATAGCATAGTGGGTTACCACTTTTTTCCGCACATCTCTTTGGAAAGTATTGATCTCTACATCCCGTTTTTTCAACATTCGGATGGTTTCATCATTTTCCCCCTCCCGGAGATATTTGATGGCTTGGGTGAACATTTCATTGGAAAGCATCATCATTTTGTAGGACTCATCCCAAGCTTGCGACAGGAGGTCCTCCGATTTCCACAGATTAACGATTTCGCGAAATATTGACATAGTTTAACTCCCTAGTAAAATGATTATTAGCGGTATTCCAAAAAATATGATTAGTAAATAAATGATGGGCAACGCTTTGTGTGTTAATGCTACATTGGCGATCCATTTCGCAAGTTTCATTGGTACATCTCGCAACAATGGATTCAAATATATAAGTATAATACCAAAAATATTAAAAAACAGATGGCTAAAGGCAGCAACCATTGCGGTGGTGTTAAGCGTCAGGGATGCCAATAATGCTGTAACAGTTGTACCAATGTTCGCTCCCAATGTGAAGGGATATATTTGCCTGAGTGTCAGTACCCCTGCGCCAGCCAAAGGAATTATTGTAGAAGTTGTAATGGATGAACTTTGAACAAGAATTGTAAGAATTACACCAAAATTAAAAGCAATAAATGCTGATCGGAAAAAATATTGACTAAAGAAACTTTCCACTTTATGTAAAACTAAACTTCTTAATATTTTTACAATACTAAAAAGCATAGCAAAGGTTAGCAACACACTAAAAATGATAAGCAGAACATTATTACCAGAACTTAATGTTTCTAAATGGTTCGACCCCCATTTGACGGCTGTTTTTATAGGACTATGAAATACTTCATTAGTATTACCCATGCCAAAAAATATATTTCCTAACCCCGTAGCACATTTTTCCAAAATTCCAAATGACATTTCCAGTGGAAATAATATTATAACTGCAATAACATTAAAAAAATCATGTACTGTTGCTGCTGCAAAAGCACGCTTGAATTCATTAGTTCTATTAATATGACCAATCGATACAAGCATATTGGTTATTGTGGTACCTATGTTTGCACCCATGATCATTGGGATAGCTCCAGATAGAGTTAATGCTCCACCACCAACCATACCAACAATCAATGAAGTAGTTGTAGACGAACTTTGAAAAATAGCCGTTGACACAATACCAATAAATAATGCTACAAAGGAATTGCTAGTAGTAGAGATAACTGTTTTGGCAAAATCTCCACCAAGGTACTTTATACCCAAAGAAAGACCCTTAATCCCCACCAAAAATAAATAAAGTGCACAAAAGACCCCGAGAATCTTTAGAATAGTATTATATCTGCTTTCTGACAAAATATTAATTATTTAAATGGGGGTTGCTAAAATACCCTCACATCTCTCCAAATATAGGCGGAGAAATTACATAATAAGTGGAACGGATTTGGTATTTAAAGTCCCCCATCGTGTTTATAAAACACAATGTTTTTCATTTCGGAATTATAAATAGGGAGAGTCAGTGATTGTAGATACTTCACCATCATCAGCGAGGATTAAAATGATGTTTTGACTTAGTGTTTAAAGCACCGCACGTTGGTAAAGACCATGGCTATGCCATATTCGTTACAAGCATCAATCACTTCTTGATCGCGGATAGACCCACCGGGCTGCACCACAACCCTTACTCCAGAGTCCTTAATGGCGTCAATACTATCCCGAAAGGGGAAGAATGCATCAGAGGCCAAAATACCACCTTTTACATTTTTTTCTCCTTTGCGTAAAGCCATGTGGACCGCATCTACGCGGCTCACCTGTCCGGCGCCGAGCCCTACCGTGGTATTATTCTTGGCGATCAAGATGCTGTTGGATTTGGCATGGCGAAGGACCCTCCATGTAAATAATACTGTTTTGATGTCTGCTTCCGATGGTTGGTTTTTAGTCACAACGGTTAGGTCGTCTTTTGATAGAATTTTTGTATCTGTATCCTGGACGAGCAGTCCACCATCTACATTTCTCACCTCAAGTTTAGCTGCGCGTTTTTCGAATTCACCAATGCCCAAAACCCGTAGATTCTTTTTCTTTTTGAATATGTCTAATGCTTCCGGATCAAAATTTGGTGCTAGCACAATTTCAACGAAAACCCTATTGATGGCTTCAGCAACGTCCTTAGTACAGGTGCGATTGAATGCGATTATTCCGCCAAAAGCAGAAAGGGAATCCGCATTAAAAGCGCGGGTGTAGACATCTAATAAGTCCTCCCCAACGGCTACGCCACAAGGATTGGCGTGCTTCACCACAACGCAGGCGGGCTCATCAAACTCCCTCACACAAGCAAGGGCGCCATCTGCATCCATAATATTATTATATGAAAGTTGTTTCCCTTGGTGTATGGTAGCATTCAATATGTTGGGATCGGTATTTCCGGGTATCTTATATGATGATGCCAATTGGTGGGGGTTTTCGCCGTAGCGCATTTCAGAATGTTTTTCAAATGTGAGCGAAAGATCATCCGACAACTTTTCATCTTTTAAATAATTATGAATAATGGTATCATACTGCGCTGTGTGACCGAAGGCCTTGGACGAAAGTTTTTTCCGAGTTTCAAATGAAATTTCTCCAAACCGCAATTCATCAGTAATCGTGGAATAATCGGATGGGTCTACCACCGCACAAACCCAACCCACATTTTTTGCTGCTGACCGAACCATGGTTGGCCCGCCAATGTCCACATTTTCTAAAGCCATTGCCAAATCGCAGTCTTCCCGGGAAATAGTTTCTGAAAAAGGGTAAAGATTGCAAACCACAAGGTCAATCCATTGAATTTGATTGGCTTCCGCATCTTCGCTGTGTTGATCCCGGAGCCCAAGAATACCACCTTCTATTAAAGGATTAATGGTTTTTACACGGCCATCCATGATCTCGGGGAATTGGGTATAGTCGCTTACATCTGTGACGGCAACATTAGCAGTTCTCAACGCCTTGGCCGTGCCACCTGTGGATAGTATTTCAACGCCAAGGTTGTGCAATGCTTGTGCCAGTTCCACCACCTTGGTTTTGTCGAATACAGATATGAGCGCCCGTCTCACTTGAATGGGCGATTGATTTAATGAAGGGTTATCTAACATATGAATTATTTTGAATTAATTGTATAGCTTCAATAAAGGCTATGCCTTCTAATTGTTGGACTTTTGTTTTTAATGTATCTACAGTTTCATTTGGTTCTATATTACATTTTTTCTGAATTAATATTGGCCCCCTATCTACTTCATCGGTGACAAAATGAATAGTACAGCCAGTTTCCGCATCACCGTTTTTTAAAACGTCTGCATGCACATTTGTATCCATCCCACCGGCATATTTCGGCAACAGTGACGGATGCACATTCAATAGTTTATTCCGCCATTCCTGACAAAATTTTGTAGATAGAATACGCATAAAACCAATGAGAAGCACCAGATCTACGGCATGCTCTTTTAAAATAGCTGTCATTTCAGCATCAAATTCTTCCCGCGATTTTTCTTTATGAGAAAGGAAAAAGGCCGGCACATTATGATTTTTGGCTCGCTCCAATATGTAGGCATTCTTCCGGTTGGAGAGAACCACCGATACTTCCCCAATCAATTCACCGGAAGCGATGGAATCTAAAATAGTTTGAAGATCAGTTCCGTTTGTGGAACCTAAAACAGCCAGCTTTATCATCGGATTGATTTCATATGATTAATACGTTTTTGGATTACCATATCTGTTCCAATATCGGAACGATGAAACAGTGGCCCCGCAATAGCTGACACTTCTTTTTCTGCAATTTTCTCTGCGTTTGAAATGGAGTTGGCCATACCCACAACCGCAACAGTTCGGCTCCCCGCTTCAACTAATTTTCCATTTTGTATATCCACCGATGCGTAAAATAATCCGTCGGGATTTTTGATTTTTGAAATATCAATCTGTTCATCTTTCACGGGGTTATTTGGATAGCCTTCCGGCACAGCATATTTACAAACAGTGGCTTTATTCGAAAAATGGACATCAACTTTATTTAAACTTCCGTCTGCAATTCCATTGCAAATTTCAATAAAGTCAGACTCTAGCAATGATAAAACATTCATAGCTTCTGGATCGCCAAAACGGGCGTTGTATTCAATCAATTTCACGCCATTTGCTGTGGCCATGAATCCGCCATAAAGAATGCCTCGGTATTCTTCGCCAAATTTATCTTTTACCGCTTTGGCGGTTTGAATATTGATTTGATGAGCTTCGGCAATATCCTCTTCCGTTAAAAAGGGCAGCGAATGATTGGCGTCAGAATAGGTGCCCATCCCACCGGTATTGGGGCCTGTATCACCCTCGTAAGCCCGCTTATGATCTTGAACGGCGGGCATATGTTTTAATGTATCACCATCGCAAAAACTCATAAGTGAAAATTCTTCGCCGATAAATTTTTCTTCAATAACGAATTCACCGTCCTTATCTGTCAATTCCTGGCAGTAGACCAGCGCTTCATCATGAGAATGTAAATGTTCCCCGGATACTTTTACGCCTTTACCACCGGCAAGGCCATCATATTTCACCACATAGTTTTCGCCCAGCTCATTTAAGAATTCGGCTACACCATTCATAGAATCAAATGTTCGGTATTTTGGCCCACCGGGAATATCATATTCTTTCAATAAATCTCGTGTAAATGCTTTGGATGTTTCTAATTTGGCTAAGTTTTTTTTGGGCCCCACAACTTTTACCTTGACACTCCAAAGCGCATCCGCCACACCGTTTTCCAGGGGGTTTTCAGGGCCAATGATGGCAAGAGTTACCCCAATTTCATTTGTATAATTCACAACAAAATCAGGATCATTGAAATTTCCGATTAATAGTTCGTCGCATAATTCCGCAATACCGGGGTTCATGTTAGACGCTATACAAAAGATCTCTTTTTCTTGATGAGAGCGATTCAAGGCCCGAACAATGGCATGTTCCCGAGCGCCGGAACCGATGACTAATATTTTATTTACCATTCCGGTCATTCACGCGCATAGCTTCCATTTGAGCGATCTTGGCATCATTGATATCGTTGCCAATATAATTGCCGTCCAGACAGGCTATACATGGCGTATCAATATGGTGATCCCCTTTCCGCGTAACCGCCTCTACCAGATCGCCAATTTTCTGATAAAGAAGCGCATCCACTTCTAGATAATTTTCAATTTCGGCTTCATTCATATTTCCGGCGATGAGTTCATCTCTTGTAGGCATATCCACACCATAAAAACACGGCGATTTCACGGGAGGGCACGCCACCGCAAAATAAACTTCTTTGGCGCCAAAATCTTTGAGCATGCGCACAATTTCTCGGCTAGTATTTCCACGGACAATGCTATCATCCATAATCATCACCTTTTTGTCCCGGATTTCTAATTCTTGAGGCACCAATTTATATTTTACAGATTTTTTTCGTTCCGCCTGTCCCGGCATAATAAAGGTTCTACCTATAAACGTGTTTTTATATAACCCCTCGGAATATCTGACGCCCAACTCATGAGCAAACGAAAGAGCAGCTGTATTTGCTGTGCTGGGTGCTGGGATAACAATATCCGGTGTTTTTTCGGGATGTTTTTTCTTCCATGCTTCAGCCAGATTTTGTCCCATGCGCAGGCGAGAGCGATATACGCTAACATCGTTCAGGGTCGCATCGGGTCGAGCAAAATACACATATTCAAAAATGCAGGGATTAAATGATTTTTTAACCAAGCGTTTGTTGAATACGTTCCCGGCTTCATCCACATAGATGAGTTCACCCGGAAGCACTGTTCCTTTTGGTTCAAATCCCAATGCATAAAACATGGTGTTTTCGGAAGCAAAAATGTAATCCTTACCACCATTACCATTAGATCTTTCGCCTTTTACCAGCGGACGGATTCCTTGAGGGTCTCGGAACACTACAAGTCCCTTCCCAATGACAATACTTACTACAGAATAGGCTCCATTTACATGTTTAAAAATCTTGGTAACTGCATTGCACAAAAGATAAAAAAATTCTTCACTATCTTCGGGAGGGTTGTTTGTGTGAAGTAAATCTGCAAAATAATGAAGCAACACCTCTGAATCAGAATTGGTATTTAAATAACGGCTGTCTTTATGGGTGATTTCTTCTGCAAGGTCCTGATAATTGGTAAGATTTCCATTGTGGGCCAAGGCAATTCCATAAGGGACCGATGTCCAAAATGGTTGAACTTCGCCATGACTAAAGCCACCGTGGGTGGGATAACGATTATGAGAAATGCCGATGTTCCCGGTGAGCAATTCCATGTTTGTTTCATTGAAAACTTCTTTTGCTAGGCCCATGCCTTTTTCTTTGTGCATGCGGTCGTCATAGGTCATGATACCGGCGGCATCCTGTCCACGATGCTGTAGGTGGATGATACTGTCATAGAGTTCTGCCGCAACAGGCTTATGTGAATAAATGCCAGTTATGCCACACATTAGATAAGGTCCACTAATTTGGGCGCAAGGCCAATGTAACCTGCCGGCGTCAAGCTTATTAACGTTTGTTTATCTTCATTAGAAATTTTTAATTCCAATACAAATTCTGCGATGGATTCCGCATTAATGGATTGTCCCCGGGTCAATTCTTTTAACTTTTCGTATGCGTCATGTTTTGCACTTTTTCGCAGGATTGTCTGGATCGCTTCAGCCAGTACCTCCCAATGATTCTCCAGCTCTTTTATCATTTGGGTTTTGTTAATAGTAATCCGGTTTAACCCTTTTAAAATATTTTGCAGGGCTAAATAGGAATGTCCTAAAGCCACACCATGGTTTCGTAAAGTCGTTGAATCAGTGAGATCTCGCTGCATTCGAGATATGGGTAATTTCAATGCGAGATGATTTAAAAGCGAATTAGCAATGCCCATATTGCCTTCGGCGTTTTCAAACTGGATGGGATTGATCTTGTGGGGCATAGTGGAAGAGCCTACTTCGCCAGCCACTTTTTTTTGTCCTAGAATTCCGCGACTGATATAAGACCACATATCTCTACATAAATCAGTCAATATAGAATTCACGAGAACGACTTGTCGATAACTTTCTGCCAGCGAATCATGGGGTTCAATCTGTGTGGTGACTAAATTAGGTTCAAGCCCAAGAGAATTAATGAATTTGGATGCGAATCCTGTCCAGTTTGTTTTTGGATATGCCGTCATGTGGGCGGACCATGTGCCCGTGGCACCACTAAATTTCCCCAACAGTGTATGGGTTTTAATTTGAGAGATTTGTCGATCTAGGCGAGCGCAAAAAACGGCTAATTCTTTTCCGAATGTGGTTGGGGTAGCAGGTTGACCGTGGGTCAGGGCCAGCATGGAAGCATTCTTATATTTTCGTGCGAGTTTTTTTAATTCTTTATTTATGGACTGAAGTGTTGGCAGATAAGTCTGATTCAAGCCCTCTTTCCACATGAGTGAATATGACAAATTATTCACATCTTCCGATGTTAAGGCAAAATGAATCCATGGATGAAGTGCCTTTTTTGTTTTGCCTTGAATATAATACTCAATGGCTTTCACATCATGATTGGTGGTTGATTCGATCTCTTTGACCTTTTCCGCACAGGCTGTATTAAAGTTGTGATAGATTTTTCGTAGCCGCGTTTGGTCGTTCTTGGAAAAAGGCGGTAATTCTTTGATAGACTTTTCGTTTCCCAGTGCGATGATATATTCGATCTCCACCTTCAGACGATACTGCATAAGCGCCGATTCAGAAAAATAGGTGGACAGGTCTTTCGTGCTATTTGCATAGCGACCATCTAATGGAGATAATGCGTTTAATGAATTAGCCACAGAGATCACAGAGAAAAACCCTTATTAAACTTCCAAGAAACTCTGTGTGTTCTGTGGCAATTATTCTGCAATAGCATCAAATTTTCTTCTTTTTGTCTTTTTCCTGAAACATTTCCATTCCGTGAGTATTACTCTTCTCCTTCAAAATAATCGTATGATTCTTTACCTTTTGATATATTCCATAATTCCGAATTTTTTTCAGAAGTTCCTCGAGTTAAAATTTTATCTGAATCTGGATATTCACAAATATCAAATGTATCTTTTGTACCTAAGGCTAAATATTTTAAATCAGTATCACTATCATTTATAATTTGATGAGCCGCCGATCTATCGCCAGTAGGGCAAGCAATAATATCATTCTTTTTTAATGGATAATTTTTTTCCCCATACCTTAAAATACCCTCTCCATCTAAAATAAGGAACATTTCTTCACTTACATGATGATTATGGAAGGGCCAAGATTTTTTACCAGGTGGAATAATAGTAATATTGTAACCTAATTGATTTGCACCTATTTTACCTCCTACATCAGCGTATTGAGCTTTAAATCCACCATGTTCATGGCCTTTGAATTCAGTGATATCTTCAACATTTATTAGTGGTTTCATATTATTCTCTATATTTAATTATTGAAAACTATGCTCATTTTAATGATTTTAAACCAATGCTATACATTCTATGGAAATGTGTATTCCTTTAATTGGCATGCCTACAATAGGCGTTGATCTTGCTGGCGGGTTATTTGGAAAAAACTCAACAAAAAGATCATTTAGTTTTGCGAAATTATTTGCATCACAAAGCCAAATTGTCGTTTTAACAACGTTACTCATATTGCTATCGCAATGCTCAAGCAATGTTGAAAGATTTTTGAACGCTTGTCGAGCTTGCGATTCAAAGTCGTCTCCAACAAGTTCCCCCGAATTATAATCAACACCAGCTTGACCAGAGATATATAATGTATTTCCGGCCCGCACAACATGTGAATAAGTATTTGCTATTTGAACATTGATATTTGTTAGGTCTGGGATTTCATGATTTGTGTCCATTTTTTTCCTTTATTATTTAAGATCCTTTCTTTGATTTTTGAGCTAAACCCCGAGAATTCGTTTTACTGCCAAAGCACAATTTCCCGGATCTAAAACCGTCAAGACTGGTGTATTACTTGGCATCTGTAAAGTGGAATGAATATTCACCAACATATCTGCTTTGTCGGAAAAAGGAGGGCACCCCAAAGTCGGGAATTCCGAATTTGCAGCGACAAACCCGGAAAGGGCATTGGAACGACCGGCGATAGTGATATAAACAATATTTTTTTCATCTTTATTTGCGGTTAAAATATCTAAAACTTTCAATGGCTGTTTGTGTGCAGATGCTGCATGCTGTTCCCATGTGATGCCGTATTCATCTAGCTTATCGGTGATCTTTTTTGCGTGGGGCTCATCCGAAGTAGAACCCATGATGATAACTGTTTTCATAATACTTCCTTTAAGTTTTCATTAATTCTGTCA
>Ga0066848_10001104_pt1 | contig 9616 bp, 7 predicted proteins | sample ETNtaG_23_FD_65491 | JGI IMG/M metagenome (GOLD analysis project Ga0066848, IMG submission 65491) | Marine microbial and viral communities from oxygen minimum zone, Eastern Pacific Ocean - ETNP201310SV72 | ecosystem: Environmental > Aquatic > Marine > Oceanic | place: Pacific Ocean: Eastern... | reverse complement strand
CCGATAAAATCTCCTTGCGAGTCATAGGACCAAGAGTTTCACACATTTCCCGGGCTTTTTGCTGAAGCCCGGGGATTTCCTCTTTTTCAGGCTTGAAAAAAAGCATGAAGAAGAGCCAAAGCAAAAACGTCATCAGCCAACCGAGGGGAAACATGTAATAACTCAGTTCAAAGAAACTGACTGCTTCTCCGGTAATGTCATGAAAAAACCCGACGGCAACAGCTCCACGTGCTGCACCAAGCAAAGTAACGATGCTTCCCGCTCCTGCAACATAGGCCATTCCGATGAAGAGTCCCTTGCCGAAACGGGTTTGCTTCTGTCCTTCCCCGTAATGCGCGTATATCGTCATCAGCAGGGGAAACAACGTTGCTGCCACGGCAGTATGAGCCATGATGTGCGTCAATGCCGAGGTGATGATAAAGCACCCGAGGTAAATCCTGCTGGTACGGTCTCCAACGACTGCTAGCATGCGGTAAGCAAGACGTTGGGTCAGCCCGGTCTTAGTAAATACCTGGCCGATGACAATGGATGCAAAGATGAACAGCACGGAAGGCCTCATGAAATCGCCAAAGGCCTCTTCTGCAGGACGGACTAGAAAAACTACCTGCAAAAGACCGATGGCAAGACTGGTGACTCCAATCGGCACCACTTCGAAGACCCACCAGATTCCGGCAAGCAGGAAAATCGCCAGCGCTGCTTTACCTTCAGGGCTGAGAGGGAAACGGGTGCCCGCGGGATCAAGGGCATCTGGCATGGGAGGTGCGAGGTAGAGCAACACGAAAAGCAACAGCCCTAGGCCCAAAAAAATGCCCCTTTTCCAGTTTATTTCAGGGCTGACTTCGCTTAGTTCGAGTGAGCTATTCATTGCAAACCGGGAGACTCCATTCTATTTGTAATGCATTTGGATCCCTGCTTATTATTCACCAGCCTTTCCGTTTGAGAATACTCTTGATCTCTGCCTGACGGATTCGTTCCTCATGCCCGGATTTGAGGCGGTAGGCACCTTCGATCTTTTCCACCAAATCCAGGGTGTCGGTAGGTTTGATCAAGAAATCATAAGCGCCGAGTTTCATGCCTTCGATTCCTGTCTGAATCGTTCCGTGCCCGGTCAGCATCAAAACCTGGAGCAGGGGGTTGATTTCCTTGATTTCCTTCAAGGTCTGGATTCCGTCCCGTCCCGGCATCAGAACATCCAGGATGACGACATCGATTCCATTTTCCTTGATCCGTAACAAGGCTTCATCTCCACTGAAGGCGGTTTGGACTTTCATGCCACGAACTTCGAGCCGTGCGGCCAGGGTTTCAACGAAATCTTTCTCGTCGTCCGCAAGCAGAACCTGAACGACTTCAGTCATCCGGTTTTTCCTTTTTTTCGGTGTCTTCCATCACCTTGCGTGCGGTTTCGTATTCACCTGCTTCAGCAAAGGTTGTGGCAACGGCAGTATCGATGGCGCTCCGGTATGCTTTTTTAATCGAATCGATGATACGTTCCAGCCCCGACGGTTTTTGCAGATAATCAAAAGCTCCGAGTTTTCGCGCTTCCTCTTCATCCTTTTCCGAACCGTGTCCGGTCAGCATCACCACCTTCACCTGCGGATAGGCCTCTTTGACTTTTTTGAGCACTTCCATACCGTTCATTCCGGGCATTTTGAGGTCGAGGACCATCACATCCGGAATTTCTTCTTCAAGGCTTTCCACGGCCTTTTCCCCGTCCAGCACCACTTTCGAGCCGATGTCCCTGAGTTGGATCCGTTCCGAGAGGGTTCTGACGAATTCCTCCTCGTCGTCGACGAGCAGAACCTTGATGTTTTCTTTTTTATCTTTTTCCACTTTCAGCTCCCTTTCGAAATTGCTTTGGGATTGGATGCTTGATATATCTTCCGGAAAATCACCGTCAACTCTGGCAACATCATTTTTCCTTTCCGGGCCCTGCTACTTGGTGTCAAATGATCCTGTTATCCGTTTAAGAGGACTCAGCAACCGTATCTTGAACCGATTCTTTGTTAGGAAATTTCAAATAAAGCAGGATCGCGTTTTGGACCGGATCAAAATCGACTCTGCTCTTCATTTGCTGTAGGATTTTCATAAAAATGGGCCATTCTGATACGCCTTTGAGAGAGGTGCCCAAATTTGGTATTTCAGAAGATCCCGGTTTTACAGTGAAATAAGTGATCAACTGTTCATCCCTGCCTTCCAGCGAAAGTGTGAGATGCCCGCCTTCGTCCATCGTGTCTAGGCAGGCCCGGATGCCCAGGTAGTAGAGCATCTGCAGTTGTAAAGGATCGGTGTAGAGATGATGCCCGGCTTCATCCGTTTTGCTTCGAGGTTCAAGTTCAAGAACAACTTTTTTGATTTCTGCAAAGCGCAGGCACATGAAAACCATCAATTCCGCATGCATCCAGGCATCGGTTTTAATCCATTTCAAATCAGGGGCATGGGCAAAACGGTTGAGACGTTTCATCAATTCCACACCTCGGCTGACCTGATTTTGTATACCCTGTAGACTCCGGTTGAACTTTTCCAGGTGAGGCCAGTCTTTAGGCCCAGTGAACGCGAAGAGATCTTCAAGCAGCCCCGAACTTTCACGAATGATGGCCAGCACATTCTGCATCTCATGAGTACAACTGGCACATACCTGCCCAAAAAACATGTTTTCATTCCAGACAGGGGTTGTCTGGATATTTTCATTGAAAGAGGTGTCCTGCTCTGTATGAACAGGGTCTCCGTTATTTTCATTCCAACAGGCAGTATCCACGGTGGGATGAATACCCGGTACTGATTCATGATTCATGATTTTTTTTAAGGATGTTAAGCAGATCGTTGATGTCGACGGGTTTAATCAGAAAATCAACCGCTCCAAGCAGTTTCCCTTCCTGACAATCTTCTTCGGTTCCTCTTCCTGAAAGCAGTATGACACTGACATCAGAATTTCGGGCACCTATCTGTTTCAGCAACTCAAGTCCATTGATGCCCGGCATCAGCAGGTCCATGATGACGACGTCCGGCGGATCTTTTTCGATTCTTCGCAGGGCACTTTCCCCATCGGTGGCCATTGCGGCATGAATACCACGCAACACCAGTCTCTCCGAAAGAGTGGTGATGAATTCAATCTCATCATCAACCAGCAACACCTTGAGCCCTTTCATGGCAGGGTTTTGCTGGAAACAGTTTGCAGGGGCAGAAAAATACTGAATCTAGTCCCTTTCCTAAGTTCACTTTCCACTTGAATCCAGCCCCCCTGTTTCTGAATGATGCCGTAAGTGATACTCAGTCCTAGGCCGGTACCGTATCCCATGCGTGTCGTAAAAAAAGGTTCAAAGATTTGTTCGAGATTTTCCTTGGAAATTCCTTCCCCGTTGTCTTCGATGTTGACCACGAAAACCCCTGCACCCGCCTCAGGTTGTTTCAACTCACCCGTTCTGACTGCTTCAAGTCGGGTACTGACAAGGATCTTCCCCTTGACAGGAATTGCTTCCACTGCATTGTTGAAAATATTGAATAATGCCTGCTGAAGCAGTCCCCGGTCCGCATGGAGCAGAGGCAGGTCATCTGCCAGATCAAAATCGACCTTTGCCTGACGTTCCAGAAAGGCATGATTCAGCACCCTCAGTACTTCCCGAATCAACTCATTGAGATCCATTGCCTCCTTACTGGGTTCCATCCGGCTGGAAAAATACAAAAGCCTGTGGGTTATGCTTCTGCAACGAACGACAGCATTAACGATCTCATCGGTAAGCCGGTAAATCTTACAGTCTGGACTCCTGGTGATGTCAGTAATACTTTCTGAAATCCCTTTAAGCTCTGTCCCGTCACTGGAACACTCAATGAGATCCCGGATCAGGCCAACCTTCTGGTTGATGATGGCAAGAGGATTATTAATCTCATGGGCCACACCTGCCGCAAGGCGGCCGATTGAAGAAAGTTTGTGGCTGTGTTCGAGTTCTCGGAAGGCAAGGTCTTTTTTTTCATCCGCATGCTGGATCCTTTGGATCATGGCACCAGCCAACCGGTTTGAGAGAAAGTAAATCAAACCCCCGGACACCAGCAGAATCAGTAGGAGTTCCTTACTGAAGAGTGACCATGCCGTCTTTTCCTCTAAAGGGGATCGAACCGTTAGCAGAACGTAGTCAAATTCACGGAACCGGGAATAACCTATCTGTACCTTCTCTCCATGAATATCAACGGTTTCAATCGGACCAGGCTTTTCGGATTTGTTTTCAAAATGAAAAGGAAGCTTATTTAAAATCGGCCCGAAACGAATTGAAGGGGTCTGAAGAATCCCACTACGATTGGTGAGTAGAACTTCCATTCCAGTATCCAGTCCGGGAGGACTGGCCAGAGTTGCCATTACCTCAGGTAAAATCGCAGCCCTGACAAACCATGGTTGTCCTTTTGCAGAAATCGTCCTCACCGAGAGGATGAATAAAGGCTGTGCTGCATGACTGGCCCGAACACAACAGGTCTGCTCACGACTGATTTTCTGGAACCACTTGCTGTTTGAAAAATCCCTGTCTTCCAGTGAATAGGGCCCCGCATAGCCTCTCATCAGGCCTCTGTGATCTAAAACCCCAAGATCCTCGAAACCTTTGAACTCCTCTTTTAGAATCTGCAGTCTTTCTGCAAGAAAACCTGAGTCACTGAGTTGTTCGAATCCATAAAAAGCCGCAAGGGAGCGAAGTCCTGAGAGTCTTTCCTGCAGAAACAGTTCATAATCCTGCCTGATTCTTTCTGCCTCAACGCTGATGCCGGAATGTTCGGAATGCCTGACAGGGGACTCGTACTGAAAATAAAAGAGCAATTCGACGAATAGCAGGGGGATCATCGCGGAACAAAACATCAGCAGCGTGATATTTCTCTGCAGCCTTAGGTACTTCTTCCTGTCGGAAAATACTGCGGGGTCCGCAGAACTGAATCCATTCAGTCTGTCAAGGAATTTAAGGGGTTTCCGGATACTTTCCTGCACCGTTATGCCTGTGGAATCCATGAGGATTTGGAGAAATCCATTAAGTGAGTTGCTATTCAATTACTCCTGAAAACCTCGCTTTTCGGATTAAAAAAGTTTCTTCCCATTCATCATCAATAGTAGGGTGAACCGCATTTAAGGACTGAGCCAAAAACGCTAAACATTAAAAGTTCTAGAGCCGGTAAACCATGGGCCTTTCCTCAGGACTGATTTCAATCCCGATCATATCTTTTGTTTTGAACCCCAGTTTTCTAAATTGGTTTACTACTGCATCATGATGTTCAGGCGTCCAGTGAATGAACCAAAGCGGATTGCGGACACTGTCTACACCATATGCGGCATGGGTGCATAGATTCAGGTGAAGTCGGTCCTTGGCCAGAATCGTATCGGCTTCCGAAAGGAAATAATCGATCTGGTACTGATTTTCCAGGAGGACCTGGGTCAACCGGGCTTGATAATCAGGCAGTTCATTGAGGCAGTGACTGGCTTTGTGGAAAAGTTCATCGGGAATACGTATTTTGAGACCCAACACCGCATAGTACTGGTATTTCAATGAAAACTGTTCGAGTTCCTGTTCATACTCTTCAATCACTTTCAGGATTTTCCCGAACTTCTCTTCAACCCTCTCCTGTTCCCTCAATAACTCCGAACTCATTGCCATTATTCGTTCGTAGATGGATGGATTATCCATCGCGTAGATCACCCGTTCCCGATAGTTGTTCCGTTTTCTTAAACGGCGGATTCCGTCAAGTCTCAGGGTTTGCTCAAAACGGTTTTGTTCAAGAAGGTCGATGAGAGAAATATCACGGGCCTGCACCACATGTATGACACCGCTGTAATCAAGGATGTATTCGATTTCACAGCGGAAGCCGAGATACCTTTGGATCGTGTCTGAAAGTTCAAGTAAACGTTCATCCGGAGGCCTGCGGGTGATGTAGGATTCAACCGGGACCTTTTCCTTGGCAAATCCCGATATTCCAAATTCCCATTGATCTCCCAACTGTTTGGCCATCACCTGCAGTCCTTCGATGTACTGCATGACCATTATCCCCATCTGGTCGATATCGATTTGTGGAGCACCATTAAATTTCTGCTGGCGCAGAATGTTTAGGCGTTTAGCATGGCGGGCGAGTTTGGTGATCCGGTTTCGGGCATATTGAACACCCGTAATGTCACAGTTGGTCTCCAGTGAGTCAAAGGTTCCTCCTTTGAAACGATCTTCTTGTGGATGTGCACTTCTCACTATCACTTTGAAACTCGTACAGGAACGATTTAGAAATTCCTGAAGTTCCAAGAAGTCTCCTTCGTCAAAATCCTCTCCACTTATGAAATAAAAATCCGGGACATTGAATCCGTCATCTTTGAGAATCTTGAGCAGTCTTGGTTTTTCAGGAATTCTGTTCATCTTCTTGATCAAAAGGCAGTTGATTTATTTTGTAAAAAAATATTGAAGATCACTGCAGAAACCCGATTTTGTTTTCTTATGTCTTTGAACCATTTTCCTGATTGAAAAAACAAGTCCCCCTTTTCTAAATATCATCCCCAAACTGTCAGGAAAATGGGTAAAATTACGTGGTGGGCTCCATCTAAACTACTCAAATAACTTCAAGCGTTCTGATTTCTTGAACATCAAGTCCCAAAGGCTAAACCTTCAGAAGATAAACTGTGCAACAAAAACACTTTGTTTGAAAATTATTTTAAGCTTAAAATAATCTTGGCATTCATGATGATTTTTTTTAGGTTCTCATTTAAAAAAGCCTGATTTATTGGAGGGAAGGAAAAATGAAAGCAGTCTGTATCGGTGGAGGTCCAGGTGGACTCTATTTTGGCATCAGCATGAAGTTAAGGAATCCGGAACATCAAATTATTGTCCTGGAACGGAACCGTGCAAACGACACCTTTGGCTGGGGGGTGGTTTTTTCTGACCAGACCATGGAACGTTTACAGGAAAATGATCCACAAAGCGCGGATTGTGTCCTCGATCAATTTGCACATTGGGATGACATAGACGTTCACTACCAAGGCAGAGTCATCCGTTCCGGAGGACATGGTTTTTGCGGGTTGGGACGTCAGCGGCTATTGAATCTGCTCCAGAAACGTGCCGTCGAACTTGGAGTTGAGCTTCGATTCGAACAAGAAGCCAGCAACATCGACCGCTTTTCGGATGCGGACCTGATCGTTGCCTGCGATGGCATCAACAGTGCCATTCGCGATCTTTATGCCGAGCATTTCCGTCCTGATATCGATGTCCGGGCCAATCGTTTTGTCTGGCTTGGTACGCACAAGGTTTTCGAAGCCTTCACCTTCATTTTTAAAAAAACCGTGCACGGATGGATTTGGGCGCATGCCTACCGCTTTGACCGTGACACCAGCACTTTCATCATTGAGTGCACCGAAGAAACTTGGAAGGGTTCGGGCTTTGACCAAATGAGCCAGGAAGATTCCATTACTGCCTGTGAAAACCTTTTTTCGGAATATCTGGACGGGCACCGATTGATGAGTAACGCCAGGCATCTCCGTGGTTCTGCAATGTGGCTCAATTTCCGGAGGATCAGCTGTGAAAGGTGGTCACACGGTAAGGTGGTACTTCTTGGAGATGCCGCACATACAGCACATTTTTCGATTGGTTCTGGAACCAAGTTGGCCTTTGAAGATGCCATCGACCTCGCCGATGAACTTCACCGTGGCAAACCTCTTGATCAAGCACTCCTCGACTATGAGGAGTTGCGTCGAATTGAAGTCTTGAGACTTCAGAGTACCGCCCGGAACAGTACCGAGTGGTTCGAGAATGTAGAACGTTATCTGGATTTGGAACCGATCCAGTTTGCCTACAGTCTGCTCACACGCAGTCAGCGTGTGAGCCATGAAAACCTCAGACTTCGTGACAGGAACTGGCTGGAAGGAGTGGAAAAATGGTTTGCCGACAGAACAAATCACGGGAAGGGCCAAAAATCAACTCCACCAATGTTTGTTCCCTATCAAATCCGTGAACTGGAACTCTCCAACCGGGTCGTGGTCTCACCCATGTCGATGTACAGTTCCGAGGAAGGCATGCCCGGAGATTTTCACCTCGTTCATTATGGTTCCCGAGCTCAGGGCGGTGCAGGCCTGCTCTTCACCGAAATGACGGACATCTCTCCGGAAGGTCGAATCACGCCTGGTTGCGCAGGAATCTACAATGACAAACAGGTTGTTGCATGGAAACGGATCGTGGATTTCGTCCACGAAAACACTCCTGCAAAAATGGCGATCCAGGTAGGCCATGCGGGCCCCAAAGGGTCGACCAAAAAAATGTGGGAAGGCCTTGATCAGCCCCTGGAAAGCGGCAACTGGCCTCTCATGGGACCTTCTCCGGTACCGTATTCACCAGAGAATCAGGTCCCCCGGGAAATGTCCCTGGAAGACATGCAGCAGATCAAAGAGGAATTCGTCAGGGCAGTTGGAAGATCGGATGAGGCCGGATTTGATTGGCTGGAACTTCATTGCGCTCATGGCTATTTGCTGTCGATGTTCCTGACACCCCTCAACAATATACGAACAGACGAATATGGTGGCAGCCTTGAAAATCGCTTACGTTTCCCACTAGAAGTATTCCGGGCCATGCGCAAAGTGTGGCCTGAGCACAAGCCAATGTCCATCAGGCTTTCGGCCAGTGACTGGATGCCTGGAGGGGTTGATATTCATGAAAGTGTGAAGATGGCTAAAGCCTTCCATGAAGCAGGCTGTGACATGATCGATGTTTCCAGCGGGCAAACCCATCCGGATGCCAATCCAATCTACGGAAGAATGTATCAAACCCCTTTTGCGGATCATATCCGAAATGAGGAAAGAATCCCGGTGATGGCAGTCGGCAACATCTATGAACCTGACCACTTGAATTCGATTCTTGCTGCAGGTAGGGCTGACCTCTGCTGCCTGGCCAGACCCCATCTGAGTGACCCCTTCTGGACACTTCATGCAGCAGCGGAACAGGGATATGCAGAACAACCCTGGCCGGTTCAATACCTCTCTGGAAAACAGCAATTGGAACGTAATCTGGAACGGGCAGCTCAGTCAGGGCCCATCTAAAAAAAATGTGAGGATGTGTTCTTTGAGTCAGAAACCCTTGAAAGCTGGAAAGTCTTTTTGAAGAATTCAGAAGACAAAAGACCATTGCGCCTATGGCTCCGCTGGCTTCATTGTTCCACCATGATAGAGAACGAAGTTCGCCGCAGGCTTCGTGAAAGGTTTCAAATTACTCTCCCACAGTTTGACCTGTTATCCGCATTGGAACGTGTAGACCGCCCTATGACCATGTCTGAACTTTCGGAATACCTGCTTGTTTCCAACGGTAATGTAACAGGGGTAGTACGGCGTCTTACTGAAAAGGGATGGCTGAATCTGAAACATCAACCTGAAGATCGCCGGAAACAAACCGTATGCCTGAGTGAAAGAGGGAGACACACCTTCCTTGAAATGGCCCATGAACATAGGGATTGGATATCGACACTAATGTCCGGAATCCGTGGTCAGGAAGATGATTTTGGAGAATACTTGAAGAAAATCAGGTCCAGCCTTGAAAAACAATGATCCTGTATCATTCTTAAGAAAGGAGTAACCATGACTGCACACCACGATCTTTTCGTTCAACAGTTCCTCCCACAGAAGACCGAA
>Ga0066848_10001102_pt1 | contig 9639 bp, 10 predicted proteins | sample ETNtaG_23_FD_65491 | JGI IMG/M metagenome (GOLD analysis project Ga0066848, IMG submission 65491) | Marine microbial and viral communities from oxygen minimum zone, Eastern Pacific Ocean - ETNP201310SV72 | ecosystem: Environmental > Aquatic > Marine > Oceanic | place: Pacific Ocean: Eastern... | reverse complement strand
TGGGAGTGGTAAAATACCCAAACCCAAAGTAGTGCCGGTGCTAAGATCAGTCCGGCAGTGGAAAGCATGATTTGTCGTAACTAAGTTTGATTAATGAATATCTCCGTGGCATATTTTAAAGTTTGCTGAGTGTATGTCCAATTAGAACTGGCTTCACTCTTTGCTATTGCCTGATTTCCAAAGGATTCTGACTCATGGAACGCGTTCCCCTATCTATACGTAAGGATCACCAGGATTTTGAAATCCTTGCAGGTAAGATTCAAGAAAGCCGCTATTTCCAGAACATCGACATCAGTCTTTTGAAGGAACTTCTTCGCCAAGGAGAGATTGTCAATTTTAAGGCGGAAGAACACCTGATCCGCGAAAGTGAAGACCGAAAACCAGAAATCTATGTCCTCATAGAAGGTTCCCTGGCGGTCCTTTCACGGGAAACCTTTTTGATGAGATTGGAAAAGGCAGGTGACATGGTGGGTGAAATGTCGATCCTGGATGACCGTGAAAAAAACACAACCAGCGTGGTGGCGGAAACGGAATCCACAGTAATTGCTTTTTCCCACAATCTTTTCGAGGTGGAACCTGGTGCTTCACGGGTTTCAGTGGTTTATCTCATTTTCACGCACATCCTCAGTGAGAAACTTCGTATCACCTCCGCTAGAGTGATGCTGGAGGGAAATGTTCGGGAAGAGGATAACTCCCAGCCTCAATTGGCATTGGTCGAAGGGGACAATCTGTTAAGGGAGCAGTTTGCATCGTTGATCGAAAAGAACTGGGAAAACGTCCAACTGGAAACGTATGAAACCCCCCAAACATTTCTTCAATCAGAAAATCAACTGATCGACCTGCTCATCATGGATCCTGGATCATCCCAATCCATGAATGAGATCCGCGACTGCATTCTTGTTTCCAAGCAGCGTGCAAGAGCCATTATGATTGTCAGTGATTTTGCCGAGGACACTGAAAACCGAAGACTATTGTCACAATGGGGAGTTTTCGAATTTTTAGCCAAGCCCTGCCCCGAGTTCGATTTTGAACATGCCCTGAACCGTCAACGAGTCATTCACTACCGTGAGCGTGAATTAAAACGTGTGGAAGAGGCTGCAGATACAGATCGTCTGACGGGCCTTGCAAACAGGAGGAGGTTGGATGAATTCGTTGAAGCCTTGGTGACCCTCTATCCTGAGGAGCGTGCGCCGTTCTCACTCGTCATCAGCGATGTTGATAATTTCAAACATTACAATGACACACACGGTCACCAGATGGGCGATGTTGTATTGGCCAGAATATCAGGAATTCTCAAAAATCGGGTGAGACGTGGAGATCTTGCCGCACGTTTTGGAGGTGAAGAGTTTGTGGTCATCCTTCCCAAATGCGGCAGTGAAAATGCGATGCGTATTGCAGAACAGCTTCGTGTTGCCGTCGAAGAGGAGGATATTCCCTACCAGGATCAGCAACCGCTTGGAAACCTGACTGCCACCTTCGGAGTGGCGACTTTTCCCGAAGATGCGGATGATGTGGAAACACTTCTGAAAAAAGCAGATGACTGCCTTTATAAAGGAAAAGAATCCGGTCGGAATGTGGTCATCAGTGCTTCCAACCTCAGTTCCTGAAAGTTTCAATAAAAAAAACTTGTTTTCCTGGTAATTGGGCTATATATTAATGTGTTTTGTTAATGAACACTTGGACACGCTTTTAGATCTGAAGGAATGAGAACGGTTTTCCCTAGAAAAGAAGATTTTATTGATGGCACCAGACCTCGTGATTGGTGGGTAGTGGATGCGGAAGGACAGACACTTGGACGCTTGGCAACCAGGATTGCAAATGTATTACGCGGCAAGCATAAACCGATTCATTCATATCATGTGGACACCGGAGATTTCGTGGTCGTCTTGAACGCAGGGAAGATCCGTGTGACAGGCAACAAGGAACGTGAAAAAATGTACCATCATCACACCGGTTATCCTGGTGGGATCAAATCTGCACGATTTTCAGAACTTCGTGAAAAGAAACCAGAACAGATGGTCTACAATGCTGTCAAGGGCATGATGGCAAAAAACGCCCTCAACCGTCACGCGCTCAACCGCCTTAAAGTCTATAATACTTCGGAACATCCTCACGAAGCACAAAAACCAAAACAGCTTTCCATCTGAAATGAACACCCCCACCATCCAGTATTACGGAACCGGCCGCCGAAAATCATCTGTGGCTCGTGTTTTTGTCAGGCCCGGAACAGGAAAAATTACCGTTAATAAAAAAAAACTGGATGACTACTTCGGCAGGGAAACCCTGAAGATGATCGTTCGCCAACCTCTTGAGATCATTGAAAGCCACAACCAGTTTGATATCTTCATTAATGTCAATGGCGGTGGACTCTCCGGTCAGGCCGGAGCGATCCGTCATGGATTGTCCAGAGCTTTGGTGGTGGCAGTCGAAGATTCCCGCAGTACCTTGAAAAAAGCGGGAATGCTCACACGTGACGCCCGTGAAGTGGAACGTAAAAAATACGGAAAACCTGGAGCCCGTAAAAGCTACCAATATTCAAAACGCTGATTCAGACGCGTTTGGTTCCTGCCCTGCCTTGCGGGGTTCTTATATAGTCTCCCTCCTTTTTAACGGAACATTTCGTTCCGATGTCCTTCAATGTTTTTGAAAAAATGGATGCGCTGACTTCCATTGGTTTGGTTTTGTGGACCTTGGTTTCACTGGGATTGACGCTGAATGTCATCCATCCTCTGATGAATCGTGACAAAGCCAAACCACTCAACCTCCTATTGGGATTTGGTCTTGGGTGGATCATTGGGGAATTGGCTCCACAGTGGATCCTTCTCAACATGGGAGGTTTTCTTCTATTGCAGATTTTCAGTGATCTGGAACCAATCGTCTTTTTTGGGTTGTTAGGAATCCATTCTATTTTGTGGCTTTTTCTCATCATCCGGCTTTGGCTTATCCTCAACCTTCCTCAACGGTTGGAAGAACAGATGCAGAACCAGCTTGGTCAGTTCTTCCTGAAAACAAGTACGCGGAATCCTCCACCGCAGTCATTCGCTCAAGTGGACTGGAAATCCTTGTGGCTGCCTGCAAGCATCTTCAACAATCCAGAGATTGAGGTGGAATTTAATCGTAAATTCGAAGCTGAGCCGGGTTTAAAATTGCAATTGGACCTTTATCGTCCACGTGAATCAGGGAAGAACCGGCCCATGTTGATCCAGATTCATGGTGGAGGTTGGGTGATCGGCAACCGGCGCCAGGGGGCATTCCTTTTAAGCCGCATGGCTTCACGTGGTTGGGTCTGTTGTTCGATCGACTACCGTTTCAGCCCGGAAATCCGGATGCCGGAACATTTGATCGACTGTAAGCGTGCTTTGAAGTGGATCCGAAGTCATGCCCAGGATTTGGAAATCGATCCGGATGCAGTGTTTGTGACCGGTGGTTCTGCAGGTTCCCATCTGGCGTTGATGATGGCTCTCACAGCCAACCACCCCAAATTCCAACCCGGGTTTGAGGAGGTGAACACCCGAATTCAGGGTTGGGTTGGGTTTTACGGAGCTTTTGACATGCATTCCGCCTTTGAAAATCACCATCGAGAAAATGCACGCAGGAAACTGCTGGAGGTCGTGATGGGAGGAACTCCTGATACCCATCCAGAGGTTTTCCGATTGTCTTCACCCTTTCAATGGTCTTCAAGGGAGATCCCACCGGGGATGATGCTTCAGGGCGGACACGACACCTTGATTCCGATGGAGGAGGCCGTGCAGATGCAACTTTACTTGCAAAAGCAGGCAGAGGAAAAACAGGTCCTTCTCAAGGTTCCACTGGCACAGCATGGGTTTGACATTTTCCCTTCGATTACGGCACAGTGCGTGGTGCCTTTTGTGGAACGCTATCTGGTAAAGCAGTACCAAAAACTCCAGCAGAAAAGAAACGATGAACACTGAAATCCTGAACAAAAAGGAAACCATTGACGAATCAGAAGCCCTGGTGCTTTGTGAAGAAAATGAAGGCTTGGTTACCCTGACTTTGAATCGTCCTCGTCAGTTCAACGCCTTGTCTGAAGAGGTGTTAGCTGCTTTGCAACAGGAACTCGACCGAATCGCTGAGGATCAGAATGCCAGGCTGGTGGTGATCGCTGGAAATGGAAAGGCCTTCTGTGCAGGTCATGATCTGAAACAAATGCGTGCCTGCAGGGAAGAGGACTATTACCGAACACTCTTCAAACAATGCAGCAAAATGATGCTGACCCTGAATCAAATGCCTCAGCCTGTGATTGCAAAAGTTCAGGGGATTGCTACGGCGGCAGGTTGCCAGTTGGTAGCTGCCTGTGACCTGGCTGTTGCCTCTGATGATTCCCGCTTTGCCACCTCAGGGATCAACGTTGGGTTGTTCTGTTCCACACCTTCGGTCCCTGTCAGTCGGAATTTGGGACGTAAACAGGCCATGGAGCTTCTACTCACCGGAAATTTTATCGATGCCCATACCGCCCTTCAATGGGGGCTGGTGAACCGCGTCGTCCCTGCCTCACGACTGGATCAGGAAGTAGACGATCTTGCGGGATCCATCATGTCCAAGTCCTGGGTTGCCGTAGCGACTGGAAAACGGATGTTCTACAAGCAACTAGAATTGCCTCTCGAATCTGCCTACGACTATGCCTCAGGAGTGATGGCTGGAAACATGATGGCCGATGACGTTGCTGAAGGAGTGGACGCCTTCATGCAAAAACGACCTCCAGTTTGGAAGGATCGCTGAATTAGCCAAACCGTCCAAAAATTGAACTCATCTATTTTGTATTCTGGGCTGTAAAGCATTGAAATCAATCTCTTGGGATCAGATGCTTTGGTCATGTTCATTTTGAATCCTTGTTGTGTGATCATGGGGATTAGTTCCAACGTCAATAGCATTGTTAAATCACCATGTCTTTACATCAGGCGATCTTGGATGAAGATAAAGAGGTGATCATTGAGTTGTTGGATGCTGGTCATTCAGTAGAAAATCTCAACAGCGCTGGTTGGTCTCCTTTGCTGCTAGCAGTAGTATGGTGAAGATTCTCCTTGATCATGGTGCTAGAACCAGAATGTAAGATGGATTCGGCTAAACAACTTATACCTGGGGCAACGAATTCGGAGGCCCGGAACTGTTTGATTTATTGCTGATGGAAGGAGGATGATTCCCTCTATATATTGTCCTTTCAATTAGGCAGATAGAGCGATGGATTGTTCCTGATTTTCTAAATAAAGGGGAAAACGGATGAAGAAGGTAGTCCCCTGGTTGGGTTTGCTTTCGACACGGATGTTACCGTGGTTTTGAGTGACCAGTGTGTATGCAAGCGCCAATCCCAGGCCGGACCCCTGCTTCCTGGTTGTGAAGAAGGGCTCGAAGATCAGATCAAGATGCTCAGAAGGAATGCCTACCCCTGTATCGGCTACGGAAAAAACAATTTGAGATTCATCAGAAAGTTGTTTGTTCCTCTTGATTTCCAAATTGAGGGTTCCACCTTCAGGCATGGACTGTAGGGAGTTGACCACAAGATTCAAGAGCACCTGTTGAATCTGTTGTGCATCTACGTGTATTAAGCCGGGATTCGAATCGGTAGAGATGTTTACATGCACCCCCTTCGCTTTGGCCTCACCTTCGATCAGCATCTTGAGTCCGGAGAGGATATCTTCAGGGAGGTGGGGAAGGATTTCCGGAGGGGAGGGTTTGCCGAATGTGTTCAGATCACGTGTGATTTTACTCAATCGCTGAATTTCAGAAACAATCAGTTCCAGTTGCTGCCATTGTGAACTGTTCTCGGAGAAGTCTTCCTGGATGGACTGGGCAGTGATTCGGATTGCTCCTAAAGGGTTGCCAACCTCATGAGCGATTCCAGCAGTGAATCGTCCGAGGGTAGAAAGTCTTTCAGCACGTATCAGTTCTGATTTAAGATTTTGTTCACGGCGTTCCATCAATTCTTTTTCAGTGATGTCGTAAAGGATGTAGAGGGCATAAACAATCTCTCCAGAATGATTGTGGATCGGTGATATCCGCCCTAGAAAAATTCTTTCATGCCCATCCAGACAGTTGATTTCCTTGGAAGGTTGTTCAAGCACTTGGTGCTGGAAGACTTTTTCGAGATCTCCACATTGTTTTTCTGGCAAACAATTTCCACAATAGCTCAGTTCTTCCGAAAGGAGTTCACAACAGTTTCTTTCACTGGTTGGATTGAAGTGGTTCAACTTCTGCTGGAAATAATCATTGCACCAGACCACCTTATGACTTCGATCGATGAGGAGCATCCCTGCTCCAATGCCTTCGACAACCCGTTCCAGTTTTTCTTTTTCCAAAATGATTTCCTGGGTCCGGAGTTCGATCAGGTTTTCAAGGCTGCTTTGATGTTCTCGGATCTGAAGGTCACGTGATTCAAGGGAAGTGGCCATCATGGTGAAATCCTGAGCTAAATCTTCTAGTTCATCATTGGTGCGGACCGGGATCCGAATGTCGTAGTCCCCTACCGCGATGCGTCTGGCACCTTCACGCAGTTGAAGCAACGGGCGGTAGAAATGCCTGGCGGCAAGGAGGCCAAATCCGAGAGCCACCATGATGCAGATAAGAAGGATGGCAATACTATAGCCACCAAATATGATGAAGGGGCTGATGATTTTATCCTGTTCCCCCTCCAAAACGAGGTGCCAGTGTTCTCCTTCATGCAGGGAGGTAGGAATGACTGGATAATCAACCATGAATTCTGACAGAGAAGTACGGATATGATGGTTTCCAGAAATTTCAGACCCAATCAATTTTATAATCCTAGGGTCAGTATTTTTCTCATCGTTCAAGAATAGGTCGAAAATTCCATTCTTCTGGCTACCCGAAGCGAGGATCTTTCCTTGTTTGTCAACAAGGTGGAGTCTTTCGTAGTTCATTGAGGGAGTGCCCTGAAGCACTTCCAGCAGGGATCGAGCATAGACATTGATGATGAATATTCCCTCCCTTTGCCCTTTGAACTCTAAGGGTGTTGCATAACGGAAGACTGGCAACAGTGGTGTTTCCACCATCCCATGCTCAATATTGTAGTCCATCTGTGAGACGAACATTTGCCCTGCTTCAAGTTCAATCGCCTGCTGGAAATAATAACGGTGCACTTTCATCTGAAGGGCCGTTGGAGGAAGAGCATATGCAGATCCCCGTTTGTGTTCGATTCGGATTACTTCCATTCCTTGACGATCAAGAAATCTAAGTTGGTGATAAAAAGGATTGTGCTGTGCGAGCATCAGTAACTGCAGTTCAACCCTTTTTCGGTATTCCTCTTCTCTGGTATGACCTCTCATGCTGAAGTATTCATGAAGTTGAGGAGACTTGGTAAAACGAATCAGGTCCCCCCCCATAGTTTCCAGAAAGTCGTCAACCCGGCTTCCGATGGTTAGAGCATCACTGCGCAGAGTGTTTAGGGATAATTTGCGCAGTTCATTGAGTCCGACCAAGGAAGAAAACAGAAAGAACGAGATCAGTGGAATGGTTGCCAGTCCGATCGTAAGAATCAGCAACTTCAGTCGGATCGGAATCCGCCCGAAAAGGTGATTGAGATCCTTCATTTTAGGAACTCATGATTCAGAATAATCATGCCTTGAAAGTCGACATGATGGTCTACTGAAGGATTGAGATGAAAGTCATGAAGTTCAAAAAGGATTCTCAGGCCAAAAGCATCTGAAAGATACCTTGTGGACCTTGGAATAATATACCGGCCAGGGAGGAAAAACCTGGGAGTGACTTTTACCATCCACAATAATCCCATGTAACTATAAAGAAATTTATTTTTGAGCCTCCTGGTTATCCTTTGTATCACATCATTTTTGTTTCGGGAAGGGTTAGTGAAATGTATAGAAAATAAAGACAGGGTTTGTTTAAAATACTAATATCGTTTAAATATTCTTTCGCGAGTAATCTAAATTGTTTCAAAGTTGTGCATCCACACCCCAGTGTCACCTGAAAAAGACAATATCATTGCTGAGATGAGAATTAGGATTGCTCAAACTCCGGAAAAAAGCATTATCATAGTATTATGACAAACGGAACAGGATATGATGCTCTAAAAGCCCGTACCTTTTTCATCCCTGCTCTTATGATTTTATAGGGGATTCCATTAGAGAATGTTCCCCAAACACGTTTTTGCACAAAAGGAAAGAAACATATCAATGGGGTCATACTTCGTTGATTATGTCCTTAATGGTCTGAATACCCCGGATCAGGGATTCCTTATGGATGTCAGATGGTATTTCGACGTCTGTGCTCAGTAAAAAAAGCCGGGATTCCCTGGCTATGTTCAAAATCTCCTGTTGTTCTAAAAAATTCTGGATTTCCTTGGGGTCCTTTTCGAGTAAAGAGACTGGTAGGGATAACGACAGCCTTTTTGTGTTTCTTTTGTTGTCAGGTAAAGATCCTACGGGAAAAATGATTTCATCGACAATCTTTCCCAGTTGGTCCGTATTTTCAGGATGCCATTGACCTAACATCAGCAGTGGGGAGAGGTCATAAAACTTTGCGGTATTCCAGAGCGGGGCATAGCAACGGCGGAGACGTTTCACTACTTCATTGTCAAGCTGCGGAAGAATATTTTCGTGGACCACCAACATATCCGCTCCTGCGTCTCCCAAAGCCTTTGTGAAAGTCACCACGGCCCGGGCAGATTTTCCAAGCAGTTCCGGGTCCTGACAGGCCTCTTCCGCGGTCATGCCGGCCAACTGCGCAGTCAACGTGACGGGTCCGGGAATGATGTTCAGAAGAAGGGTGTTCGGCAGGAGGATGCTGAGCCTCCGAGTGACATCGAGGGCCGTTGCCACACGTCCGGTTTGAGAAAGCCTTTCCGTGAGAGTTTCCATGTCATCCGGGAAACCCCCAGTGTGTGTGAGGCAGGGTGGGGAACGATCCCGCGACACGCTGCACCCGAAAACCTCTGCCAGGAGCAGGGGGTCGCCCTGGCTGACGACGCCGTCACATTGGAAAAAATTGTGAATGGTGCGCAGGGAATTGGAAAGCTTGGTGGGATCCTCCAGAAACTCGCTTACAGGCAGGCCCTCTAACTCGGCCCCAAAAGAAAAAACCCAGGGGATGAACAGGCCCCCTTCCCTGATGCGCTGTCTTTTTTCTCGGGTCAGTATGAACTCCTAAAATTTGAAGGGCCGCACAGGATGAATCTACGGATTGGGAGGGAATACCGCTTAACTCAACCTGAAATTATCTTATTACGGATTATCCTGTCTTCCTGTCAATTTCCCTGAAATTCTACTATGGCCTGAATGGCGGCGCAACGATCCCGGCATCGGGCCAGGTCCCATAGAATTTCAACAGGGATTCGTCCATCTGCTGTCCGAGCCAATCTTGTTCAAACTCGTCATAAGTTTTGGCCTGCTGAATTCGATTTTGACGCTCTTCCTGTCGAGCGGTCTCAGTACCTTCTTGATCCAGTTTCAACGTTTCCGTATTGTACTGAGCTTTGTACACGTTTTGCGCCGACCAGTCGGAAATGATTTGATCCTTGATATCCTGGATGACTAATTCCGGCTCGCGTTCCAACGGGTCTCCGTATCCGGCTCCTCCTGTGGCAAACCCGAAAGTGATGACATCATTTTGATTCACCGGACGGGTGGCACGTCCGAAAAATTCATTTTGCCA
>Ga0066848_10001050_pt1 | contig 9863 bp, 4 predicted proteins | sample ETNtaG_23_FD_65491 | JGI IMG/M metagenome (GOLD analysis project Ga0066848, IMG submission 65491) | Marine microbial and viral communities from oxygen minimum zone, Eastern Pacific Ocean - ETNP201310SV72 | ecosystem: Environmental > Aquatic > Marine > Oceanic | place: Pacific Ocean: Eastern... | reverse complement strand
ACGAGGAATTAATCAAGGTCAAGACCAAGTTAATTTACAAAATAATATTGTTGATGGGTTGTCAAAGAGACCACCGTTAGAATATGTCGCTACTTTAGATGGTACGAATGTCTTTCCTAATACAACTAAAATATGGAATATTCAAAGAGATACAAACAATCGGTACATGTGTGCGTTTTATGATAATGGAGTTAGAGTTTTTGATTTATTAGGTAATGAAAAAACTGTCAGTTATCCTGATGGAAATACATACCTTAATTCTACTAATCCTAAAAACGATTTTCGTATGGTTAATATTGCTGATTACACTTTTGTTGTTAATAAGTCTATTACTCCTACGGCTGATAGTTCAACTTCGGCGGCAAAAATAGAGGAATTTCATGTTTACTGTAAAGCAACTAATTATGGTAGAGAATATAAAGTTGGGGTTAATCACCCTGATATTGTTACAGCAGGAATTACTGAAGGATATGAAGTAATATTTCAAGTACCTACAGGAAGTGTTGCGGCAACAGATAGCAAATTTAGAGATACAAATAAAATTACAGATATACTTTTATATGGTACTGCAAGTTCACATTATGATGCTAGTGCTAATGGAATAGGATTTAAAACAATTAATAAAGCGACAGGGGCAAGTGTATCTACTACACAAGGATTAAATAATTATGCTCCAATTACTGCTGAATTTACTTTTGAAGCATTTGACTCGGTTATCTATGGTAAACCGACTGATGGAGATGAAGATTATGAGGTGACAACTTCTGATGGTTCAGGCAATACAGCTATGTATGCTGTTAGAGATACGATACAAGATTTTACAAAATTACCTTATTACGGAAAAGTAGGAACTATTGTTAAAGTTACTGGTGACGAAGGTGATACGCTTTCAGATTATTTTGTAAAATTTGATGGTGAGGGTGTGTGGACTGAAACTATAGCTCCTGCAACAAGTCTAGGAGTAACAGATACAACAATGCCACATGCTTTAGTAAATAATAATGATGGTACATTTACATTTAAGAAAAATATATGGGCAGATAGACTCTGTGGTAATGCAACAGACACTAATCCTGACCCAACTTTTGTTGGTAAAACAATAGAGAATTTAACTTTTTATAAAAATAGATTAGGAATATTATCAGGAGAAAATTTAATTTTATCGGGTAATGCTGATTTCTTTAATTTCTATGGTACAACAGTTACACAAGTTTTAGACACTGACCCCATTGATGTAGCGGCTTCAGGTACACAAGTTAATACTTTGAAAAATTCTATATTATTCAATGAAACATTATTATTATTTTCTGATACAGCTCAATTTAAACTTGGACACGCAGGAGATATGGTTAGTCCAACGACTTCTATTCTACCTGAAGTTTCAGCTTTTGAACATGATGAGGCAGTAAGTCCTATAGCGGCAGGAAGATTTGCATATTTCGCTCAGGGAAGAACAAATAATACAGCAATAAGAGAATATTATTCTGATGATGAAACTTTAACAAATGATGGTTTAGATATTTCAGTTTCAGTACAAACTTTAATGCCAACTAATGCTTATCAAATTATAAGTAATTCAGTTGAAGATTGTTTAGCAATTTTATGTTCGGATACGGCAGATACTCAAGTAGCTCCGTATGTTACAACTTCAAACATAACAGCAACTAACGCTGATACTATGTTTATATATAAATATTTCTTTGATGGTGGTGATAAAGTACAAACTGCTTGGTCTAAATGGGAATTTGCAGGAGTTAAAATACTCGGTGGATTTTCAGTAGATAGTATTGTTTATTTATTTACGGCTGAAGGAAAAACTACAAAATTATTTAAAATAGATTTAAGAAATTTAAAAGATGAAACACTAGGTTTTGGTGTATATATTGATAAAAGAACATCAGTAACAGGAACTTATGCTAGTGGCACTGGTTTAACAACTTTTGTTTCTCCGTATGGATATAAAGACGGATTAATGGCAGTTGATAGAACTGATGGAACAAATTATGCTCTTACAGATGCCGCTAATGCAACTTGCACAATTACAGTTACAGATGCACTCAACATTGCTGTCGGAACTACTCTCACATTTACGGACAATGCTGGTGTTTCTACAACAATGACAGGGACAGCAACAAACCCAACTACTAATCCAAATGAATTTAGTGTAGGAGTAGATGCGGCATCTACAGCAGATAATATTGCTGTCGGAGCTTATAGCCTTTATGGTATTAATGGTTTAGCGGGATATTCAGCTCCTAATCCTGCATCAAATGTAATTACAGTTACAAGAGCAGTGGCAGGAGCTTCAAATTTAACTGTGACTTCTTCTGACCCTGTAAGATTAGCTGTTACAAATTTTGTTACTCCTGCAACTACTTTTACTTTAGAAGGAAATCATACTAGCGTATGGTTAGGAACACCTTATGCTTCTTTGTATACATTATCACCACAGTATGTAAGAGAAAGCACTGGAAGAGGATTGTTAGCCCTTACTACAGGTCGTTATCAAATTAGAAATATAGCATTAACTTTTGAGAACTCAGGTTTCTTTGAAGTTGAAGTAACACCAAATAACAGAAGTACGTCTACAACAATAATGAACGGATATATTATAGGTGCGGCAGGAGCTACAGTGGGTAATCCCGCTATAACTTCAGGCACAATTAAAGTTCCAGTACAATGTAGAAATACCGATTTTACTTTTGATATTAAGAGTAGCTCACACTTGCCTATGTATATAGCAGGTGCAGAAGTAGAGGGCTATTATCATAATAGAGCAAGTAGAATTTAGGCATGGCAGTAACAGGTTTAGAAGAGAATTATGTACGTCCTGCAAAGATAAAGGACGCACTACAATTAGCTCCAAAAGTTAGGATAGCTGATAGAGAAGAAATAAGGGCTTCAGATGGTAAATCACCTTTGGAAGCTCTTGTCACTTCTTTTGCAGTAGATAAAAGTAAAAATTATACTATTGTAGGAACTCTTAATGAAGGAGTCATAGGTATGTTTGGAGCATGTCCAAGTCACGACCCTGCTTATGGGGTAGCTTGGTTAATATCAAGTGAAGATTTATTTAAACATACAAAACAATTTATGAAAGAATGTCCATATTGGATTTCTCAAATGGGGAATGGATATGAATATCTTTATAATTGGGTAGATAGAAGGAATTGGAAATCGTTAAAATGGTTACAATATTTAGGTTTTGAACCTAAAAATGAAATGAAACAATATGGGGCGGGTAAACTGCCTTTTTTATTAATGGTGAAAGAGGTAAAAAAATAAAATGTGTGGAGTAGCTGAAGCTCAATTAGTGCTTGGAGTTGTTACTACTGTCGCTAGTTTTCGTAATCAAAAAGATACTTATGAAAGAAACATGGCGGCTGATGAAAAAACAATGGAGTTTGCTCAGTCCGCATATTTAGATGATTTATCTAAAATTGATAATGAAACTTCTAGGGCAGAACAAGCAAGGTCTTTAGAACAATTAAGAATGAGACAAGAATTAACGAAAAATCATGCCTATGCTCTTAACTCAGGTTTTGGTAATTCTCTTAGAGTGGTACAAGATATAAGTGGTGCACACGATATAGCTTATGGAGAACTTATCTTTGATTTTGAAAGAGATATAATGACTTTAAAAAATCAAGAAGATGATGCTTACGCAAATATGGTTCGTACATATTCAGGTATAGCACCTAAATCACCACCTAGTCTGTTAGGTTCAGGTCTTGCTATTGCAGGGCATGGATTAGACTATGCAGGTAATCCAAATAAAGGAATTAATTGGAATAGGAACAAAAATAAAAAATATGATGATTTACTTCATTAGAAAAAATTATGGCATATAAATCTCAAGTAACTCAAAAGTGGTTTGGCTCTACCTTTAAAGGGGCACAAAGACACTTAGACGCTAGAACAACTGAAATGGGACAAATTGTTTCAGCATTAAAAAACGATTTCACTCCTGCTCTGAATAAATTTTCAGAAAAATATATTGAGAATAAACAAACTGAAGCAGGGGCTAAAATGCAAGAGCTCTATTCTAAAGGTTGGAAATCAAAAGATATTCAAAAAGCTATTTTAAATAATGAAATTCCTGAATTAAAGAGTACCTATGTTCAAGCTGTTGTAGATAAACATACAGGACGTTTTGAAGCGGCTGAAACTATTAGAAAAATTAAAGAAAACAAAGGTGACTATAATTATAAAGATACTACACAAACTATAGAAGACCATTTTAAAAAATATTTACCTAACTTTAATGAAGCTAGTAAAGAATTTACTTTAGGATTTGCTTCCGTATTTAATGAATGGGCTTTTGACATGAAAGTTAAAGATGCTAACAAGAGAGCGACATGGGCTCACGAAAAAAAGATAATGAATGGTGTCAAATATTTAGATACATTTGCTAAACAAGATATGTCTACTTATTTTGATAAAGTTAAAACTTTAAACACTGAGATGCCTAATGTAAATGGTAAGAAAGCATTTTATTTTGATAGTGATGAAATGAATGAAGTTGCTATAGCTCATGCTGAATGGATATATAATACTGGTAAAACAGCAGAAGATATGGCTTTAGCTATTCAAATTTTAACTCAAGACAGAGGCACAGGAAAAGGTGGAAATAAATTAGGTTCTTTACTAAGTACAAGAGACCCTGAAGTTGGTCTTTTATTTAGTAAATTAGAAATTAAAGAAGCTCGTCTTGTTCAAATAGAGAGAAGAAATGAAGTCTATAATAAAAATAGAGAGATTGAAAAGATTTATGCTGATGCTTTTAAAGGTAAAGAAATACAAGACCTTGATACAGGTGAAACTTTTTATAAACCTTATAATATAGATGAATTAAATAAAATAATAGAGGACAAACTGGAAGACTATGGAGACCCACAATTAATAATTAATTTTAAAAGTTTCTTTAGTGAAGATAGAGCTATTAATAATGACCCTACTGTTACTAAAGCATTTATGATGGAAATAGCTGAAGGAAGGTTTGATACTTACCCTGAAATGATAGCTGAACTAAACGCTAGGGGTATTCCAAACTCAAAATTATCAACTGCAAATCAGAGATGGAAAACTTGGATTAGTTATAAGGATAAAGGAACTTCACCAGTTTATCTTTCTGAAATTGAATACAGTGGTGCTTTTGGAAGTATAGAAAAAGATGTTTTAGCATCATTTACTGATGTTATGACAAAGATGGTAACAAAAGGTGGTAATGAAGCTGTTATTAATGCTAGAAATTATATGAAAGATGAAATTCTTTCTTATGAAGATAGATTCTTGGCAGAAAATAAACGTCTTCCTGACCATGAAGAAAGAAGAAAATTCATGGCAGACTTAGGAAAACATGTTATGGAAGTATTTAGAAATGCGAAAACGATTGACCCTGTAGACTTAATTTCAATGGAAGAGAAAATTAAAACAGAAGAAGCTAAAGACAAATTAAGAATAGACGTAGGTATTGAAGATAAAAAGACACTAATTGATACAAATATTAAAACATTGATAGATAGCGGAACTATTAAACTTCCTCTTAGAGAAGATGACCCTAGATTTGATGACTTTATACCTTTCAATCAACCAACAGCACAAGAGTTTTATACTGAAACATTACAACCGATTGTTACTGATTATGTTACACAAATATTAAAAGGTGTAGAATTTGATAAAAGTTATTTTGGTAAAGATGGTATTTTATTACCTATTGAGCAACAAAGATTATATAATGGTATAGCGAAAACTATCTTTGGAACAAAATATTCTGAGGCTAATGTTAGAGCAATAAAATTAATAATAAAAAATATGTTTAATATTACTGGAGAATAATTAATATGGGAATTTTTGATGAAAGTGCTGTTTTAAAACAGGACTTCAACATTACAGGTGTTGATTATAATTTAGAAAAAGCTCAAAATTCAGAACTAGCATTAGAGGAAATACAAACTGAAAGATTTTATGAAACTTTAAGAAGTTATTATTCTTATAGAGAAGGTGAGGATAGATTTGAATTTATGACTCACGCTGATTTATTAGAATATTTTTATAATGATAGGTCTTGGAGAAATCATAATACCGTTTCTATGGGTATGGATATGTCTAATGCTATGTCAGATAATCCTAACAGATTAAAAGAACTTGCTTATATACAACAAACTTATGAAGCGTTACCTTCTTTTTGGAATGACCCAAATAGAAATTTTGGTTCTTGGTTATGGGACAATGGTGGAGCTATGGTATTAGACCCAGTAAATCTTATTGGTTTTGGTATTGGTGGTCAAGCAGGAAAACAAGCATATAGATTAGCCTTGAAAGAAGCTCTTAAAGGTAAGATGGCTAAAGAGATTAATAAAAGAGCTTTACTAGAAGTTAGTAAACAAGCATCAAAACAAGGTTTATGGAAAGCTGTTCGTAAAGGTGCTTTATATGAAGGATATATTGGTGGAGCTATTGCTACTTCTCAAGACGCTATATTACAAAACACTGCTATACAAACTGGTATTCAAAATGAATATGATTTGATGCAAACAGGTTGGTCTTCGTTAGCAGGATTTGGATTTGGAACAGTTTTTGGAGCAAGTTTTACTGGTGCAGGTTTTAAATTAGCTACACGAAAAATGAGAAGCACTGCTGTAAAACAGTTAAATGATTTACACCAATATGGTAGAAGTGAAATTACAGGTCAAAGATTATTTAAAGATTTAGGGACTATTAAAGAAAAGTCTCAATATTATAAGAATTTAACAAAAGAAGAAATTAACCAAATAGAATATAAAAGTAAATTACATGGTAAAAGTATAAAAGACCAAGTTGATAATTTAGATAATATTGATATAGATGGAACTTCTAAACCACCTAAAGAACTTTTAAACTGGACTAAATATAGTCCAAAACGAAATGCTATCCTCTTAAAGTATCTAGCAGATAAGGCTTTTGAAGAAGGTCGGATTGATACTAAGAAGATAACTAATGAAGAAACTATTAAAATAGCTAAAGTGCTCGGAGAAGACCCTGATGTATTAATTAAATTAATGAAATCAACAGCTAAAAAAGAGAAATATTTAGCGGCACAAATGGTATCTCATGGAGATATGATTTTAAAAGATAGTGATGATATAATTAAATTAGCTAATAAATTACAAAGACTTGATTTAACACCTGATGAAAAGACATATATTTTAAATCGTCTCGCTCTTAAAAGGAGAAAGATTTCAGATACATTGGTTACTCATAAAGAAGTGACTCAACTTGTTGCTAGAGCTCAACAAGCAGGAAAAATTAATAAAGATGCGTTAAGAGCTTCAGAATTAATTTTAAAGCCTGAAAACCCTAAATTTAAAGAATTATTAGAAACTAACCCTGAGAAATTTTGGGAAGCCGTATCTAAGTTAGATACTGATGAACAAATGATAGTGGCATTACAACATGCTCATAAAGTTGGTGGTTGGGATTTAGCAACAGAATTTGTAAATAATAACTTACTGTCTTCACCTGATACACATATACTTAATATTGTTTCAAGTTTAATGCAGACACAATATAAACCTGCTGTGATGTTAATAAGAAGTGCTCTGTTACTTCCTAAAAATAGATTAAGAGCGGGAGAATTAGCTATTGAAGCATTTGATACTTATATTCATCAATATGTTTATGTTCTTTCTGCTTTAAGAGCGGCAGGAAGAAGTTTTGTAGCAGGTAGAGGTTTACTTGATAGTAAGCAAATGAAATATGATAATGCTATGCGTCAAGGACAACTACAACATTGGATTGAAGCAACAGGTGAACTTATAACTTCACCTTTTGGAGCGGCAGGTACGGTAGTACAAAAAGGTTTGGTTAAACCAGTAGGATTAGCAACAACACTTCCATTAAGATTTTTGTCAGCAGGTGATGAATTTCTTAAAACAATGATGTTTAAAGCTAGACGTACTTCTCAAATTCATTCCTATATAAGAAAAGAAAATAATTCTAAAATATGGGCGGGGTATTTAAAAGATGCAGATGCTAAAGCCGCATACAATAAAAGATTTAAAGAAATAGCATCATTTTATGAAAAAGAATCAGGTGAAGCTATTTCAACAATAGCTATGAGCAATAAAGCTCCTATCTCTGATGTTAATAGATTACAAGTAAATGACCCTTTACAATATGCTAGAGAAGGAACATATACTCAATCCGCATATTCAACAAATCCTATTACTGGAAAAGATGAAGGTGGATTTACAGGGTGGATTCTTTCACAAACAAGTCAAAGTGGTGGGTTTTGGTCTAAGAAAATGTTTAGAGCTTTAGGTCTTCACTTTGTTAATACTCCTGCAAATTTAATAAAATGGAATTTTGAACAAATACCAATATTACGAAAAGCATTAGTACATACTCGTCACGCTTTAGCGAAAGGTAAAGATGGAAAATATCTTAATCCTGAAGCGGCGGCTGAAGCTAATGCTAGAGTAGCCGCAGGTTTTGCGTTATGGACAAGTGCGTTCTTTGCTTGGAAAGCAGGTAAAATTACAGGTGGTGGTTCAAGAGATTGGAAAGAAAATAAAGCTAAAGAAGAAGCTACAGGTTGGCAAAAATACTCTTATAAAAGAGCTAATGGAAATTATGTTAGTTTATATAGGCTTGACCCTGTTATGTTTCCATTTTTTATGATGGCGGATATAATGGATACTGTTAGTGATTTTCTAAGAACTAATGAAGACTTACCTTCTGAAGCACAGAATACTTTAACGGAATTATCAATGGGTCTTATAGCAACAATAACAAGGAATCTTGCTTCTAAGTTTTATGCAACAAATATTATTGAAACAGCTAACTTTTTACTTAGTGATGATATGATGAAATCAAGAGCTCCTGATAGAGTTGGTACTTCTATCTTATCAAGAGGAATTTATAAATGGTTTCCTTTATCGGGTGGATTAAGATATTTTACTAGAGTAGATGAAGAATATCAAAAAGAATTATTTACATTAAAGGATAGATTAAAACAATTAATTCCTCTTACTGGTCAAGACAGTGTTATGCCTAGACGTAATATATTTGGTGAAAAGATTGATAGAAAGAGAGGTTGGTTATTTGGATTAGGTGGAGAAGTTGGATTATGGTCTACACCTTTTGCTATGACTACATTTGAAAATCAAGCAGTAGCTAAATTCTTTGAAGATAGAGAATTTCTTTGGAGAGCACCTTCACCGATTGATAGAAAATCAAAATTAGATTTAAGACTTATAAGAGATGAAACAACTGGTCAAACAGCTTATGATAGATGGAGAGAGCTAATAGGAATAGTTGAGATAAGCTATGGCAATAAAAAATATACACTTAAAGAATTGATGGAAGTTCTTATTTTAGATAAAAACAGTCCTTTATATAGCGTTCCTGATGGTATGATAGCAGGTAAAGATTGGAGACAGTCTATCTTATTGAAATATGTTTATGCCGCAGAGAAAATGGCGTATGCAGAAATGATTACAGAATTTCCTATTGTTGAGAAAAGAATAGAAGAAAGAGGTATATTTCAAATATTAAAATTTAAAGAACACGAAGGAAAGAAAAAGGAAGGGTCAATCTTTTAACAAAAGTACCCCTTTTAGAAGAGATAAAACAGAATATAAGGATATAAATGGCAAATAGTTTCGTAAGATATGTAGGTAATGGCAGTACAGATGCCTATGCAGTCCCGTTTAGTTACAGGGCACAAGGTGATGTAGCTGTTACTGTTGATGGTGTAGCTGTTACAGCATACACATGGAATGGTGCAGGTACAGTTATTACTTTTACAACTGCTCCTCTTAATTTAACAAATATAGAAATAAGACGGACAACTAGCCAAACTACAAGATTAGTAGACTATG
>Ga0066848_10001043_pt1 | contig 9918 bp, 7 predicted proteins | sample ETNtaG_23_FD_65491 | JGI IMG/M metagenome (GOLD analysis project Ga0066848, IMG submission 65491) | Marine microbial and viral communities from oxygen minimum zone, Eastern Pacific Ocean - ETNP201310SV72 | ecosystem: Environmental > Aquatic > Marine > Oceanic | place: Pacific Ocean: Eastern... | reverse complement strand
CATGCCAATACCCCTTCTTGAATTGCTTCCCTAAATTCGACAGGGGTTGTGTTTTCGATCCACCAAACAATCGGATCTATGGGTTCAGAGATACCCTGGTCTGGATTTTTCTTTACAAGATTCCACCTATGAATTAAATCTCTGTAAGGTGTTGCATCATCAGGTGTCGTCATATCGGTCACCTGAGTTGTAAAATACCCAACACGAACATCTTCGAAACGGGGTTGATACTGATTTTCTGGCATCTGGATAAAGCTATGCTGAATTTTTACATTTACAGATCTTGGGTCAGTTAAACCGCGATCTGATCCCCAGTTGGTTGGGAGAGGGTTTGTATAAACATATTGTACAAGTAAGTCAGTGTTTTCTGGATAATTATTGATACCGGCATATTTTGTTCTTTCTTTTGCAAGTTTGCCCAATTTAAACGGATTCTTATTCTTTCCTCCGGGGATTATCCCTCGCGTAATCTGGTGAAGAGCTTCAGAAAGAAATATATTATCAATATCAATTAAAACATTGCCTTCTTTTTCAGCCACGATGGGAGATGAAGCTAAAATAGCTGTACTAATATTTGCGTCCCCAGACCGACTCAATGGATTGTCTGGATCAAACCAGAATGCATTATTCTGAACTTCAAATTCTATTCTATTAAAATATCGGTTCAGTTTAAGCACTCGGGCACCTCTATAGCTGCCCCTGAAAACGCCAGTGTTTAATTGACCGTTTAATCCATGAACAAAATGAATAAATTCTTTTCCAATTTGATCATTATTTATCAACATAGACAATTTCCCGTTGGTGGTGTCCTGATATAAAGTAAAAAGCCCCGATATTTCTTTTTTGTCTTTTAGGGCTTCTTCCATGGATTTCTTTTTAGGTGCTCCTGCGGGTTGTATCTTACCCGCCGTTGCTGTGGGTGTTTGCTCGCCAGCTGAATCTTGTGATAAAGAAAATGAGAAAATTAAAACCAGGGTTATGTAAAGAGTTTTCATATTAATGCCTTTTTTTTGGAATGTAAAGATCTGTAATTGTACCAGAAAACATTTCAGCGGCGGCAGCGAATGTTTCGCTCAGAGTTGGGTGAGGATGAATTGTAAGCCCAATATCTTCAGCGTCCGCACCCATTTCTATGGCCAGCACGCCCTCTGAAATCAAATCACCTGCGCCGGGACCAACAATGCCTACACCAAGAACTTGTTTTGTTTCTGGATCAAATAATATTTTTGTCTTGCCTTGATTTGCGCCCACGGCCAAGGCTTTCCCACTGGCTCCCCAAGGAAATTCGCCCTTTTCGTAAGATATGTTTTTTTCTTTTGCTTCAATTTCTGTGAGTCCTGTCCAGGCTACTTCAGGATTTGTATAAACAACAGACGGAATAGCCCTTGCATCAAATGCCGCTGGGTGGCCGGAAGCAACTTCTGCGGCAACTTTGCCTTCGTGGGTGGCTTTATGGGCCAACATGGGATTACCGGCTATATCACCAATTGCAAATATATTCTTTATTGATGTGCGTTGATATACATCAACATTAATATAACCAAAATCGTTCATTTCAATATCGGTTGAATCAAGATTCAAAAAATTTGAATTTGGTTTTCGACCCACTGAAACCAACACTTTGTTAAAGTTTTTTCTCTTTATTCCTTTCTCATTTTCTATTGCTACCGTTAGGGTTCCGTCTTCCTCCGTTTCAACCGAAGTCACTTTGGACAAAACTAAAATCTCTTCAAATTGGTTTTTTAATTTTCGTTGTAGTGGTTTTATCAGGTCCAGATCTGTTCCGGGAAGCAAAGTAGGTAAAAATTCAACCACTGACACCTGTGAACCAAGTGCCGAATATACTTGGCCCAACTCCAAACCAATCACGCCACCGCCAATCACCAGTAGTTTTTCTGGAATATCTACGAGATCAAGCGCAGTCTTTGAAGTAAGTATTGATGGATGATCTTTGGGAACACCGGGAATCATTGCTGAAGAAGAGCCCGCAGCAATGATACATTTATCAAAGGAAATTAATATGTGACCGTCTTCCGTTTCTATATTCAATTCTGAATTGGATTTGAATGTGGCCAGTCCTTTTATCGTATCCACTTTTCGCACTTTTGCCATTTGGGCAATGCCGCCATTTAATTGTGAAACAATTTTGTTTTTATGTGTGCGGACTTGATCAATATCAATTGATGGTTTGCCATAGGTGACCCCCATTTTTGATAAATGTTCGGCCTCACTCATAACCTTTGAAATATGGAGCAATGCTTTAGATGGAATACAGCCGCGATTAAGACATACTCCGCCTAATTCATTGTCGCGATCAATAAGTAAAACTTGTTTTCCTAAGTCGGCCGCACGAAAAGCTGCAGCATATCCACCGGGACCAGCTCCAATGACAGCTATTTCATAATGTTTAAGTTCTGGCATTGATCAGTTTTTAAAATAAGATAGGTCACAAAGGACTGATGCAAATCTGGATGTGAAGGTGGCGGCGGATGCGCCATCAATTACCCGATGATCATATGATAACGAAAATGGCATTATGAATCGTGTTTTAAATTCTCCAGTTGCTTTATCGTATACCTGTTTCCAAGCGCTCCTAGATACGCCCATGATGGCCACCTCCGGTGGATTTACGATGGGCGAGAACCCGGTTCCACCAATACCGCCCAAACTAGAAATAGTGAATGTTCCTCCCCTTATTTCATCGGGTTTTAATTTTTTTTCTCGGGCGCGGGAACTTAAATCCATGAGTTCTGACGATAGATCTATAATTGATTTTTGATCCACATCTCGAACCACCGGAACAGTAAGTCCAAGCGGTGTGTCCACGGCAATTCCCAAATGATAATAATTTTTCAATACTAAATTTTGGTCTGTGTGATCTAGGGAACTATTAAACTCGGGCATTTCTTTTAAAACAATGATTGTGGCCTTCATTAAAAACGGGAGAAATGTTACTTTTATATCTTGCTTTGCAGCTTTTGTTTTTAATTTTTTTCTATAGCTATCTAAATCAGTGATATCGGCATTATCAAATTGAGTTACGTGGGGTATGGTCTGCCAAGCTTGTTGAAGTCGTTGGCCGGTGATGCGATTAATTCTAGTGAGTTTTTGGACTTCAACTTCGCCCCACTGTGAAAAATCAATCTCCTGTTTTTGGGCGGGAATACTTCCTGACGATATGGCCATCTGCAGCTTGATATAGCTATTCAGATCATTTTTGGTTATGCGGTTTTTTTGTCCAGATCCTTTAATGACCTGAAGGTTTATTCCTAGCTCTCGCGCTAATCTTCGGACGCCGGGCGACGCAAACACGGTATTGCTAGAACTCAAATCTTCCAAATGAAGTTTTGGTACGGTTCTTTCGATTTGGGGTGGTGATTTTTCTTTTTGGGATTTTTCTTCCACGGGCACTTTTTCTTTAGGTGTATCTCCTGATAATTCAATCTTCATGAGGATGTGGCCCGGTTTCAATTCGTCTCCCGCCGAAACCAATATTTCGGTAATGCTTCCGTTGACATCTGCTGGGATTTCCATGGATGCCTTGTCTGATTCTAGCACCAATATAGTATCATTAGATTCAACAATATCGCCCACAGAAACACTTACTTCGCTTACTTCAGCACCGTCAATTCCTTCTCCTAAATCTGGTAATATAACTTCTTTAATCATGGTGTTTCCTAAACCGTTATGGGGCTTGGTTTTTCTGGGTCTAGATTATATTTCTTCATGACATCATCTACTTTTGACATATCCATTTTTCCATCCAGCGCCAGCGCGCGAATAGCGGTCAGAACAATATAATAGCGGTCTACCTCAAAGAAATGACGCAGGTTTTCTCGGGTATCGCTGCGACCAAACCCATCCGTACCCAATGCATAATAGGGACCAGGGATATAGGGACCGATTTGTTCGGAAACCATTTTTACATAATCAGAGGCCGCAACCGTGGGAACACGATGCTTACTCAAACACCGCTCCAGATGGGATTGTCTTGGTTCCTTATCGGGGTTGATCAAGTTCCATCTTTCTACTTCCTCTGCGTTACGACGAAGTTCACTAAAACTGGTGACATTCCAAATGCCCGGCTCTATACCCCAATCCGCTTTTAATAGTTCTGCTGCCGCAACAACTTCCCCTATAATGGGCCCGCTTCCAAACAATCGTATTATTGGTTTTTCAGTGGATCGAGTTTTATACAATCCTTTTATAATATCATCGGCAATGCCGTCCGGCATGGATGGGTGTGCATAATTTTCATTCTCAAGAGTAAGGTAATAAATCACATCTTTATCATCCTGGCACATTTCTTTCATGCCATGATGGATAACTGTTGCAATCTCGTAGGCATAGGCCAAGTCATATGCTTTTATGTTGGGTGTTGCGGCGGCGGCGAGATGACTATGTCCATCCTGATGCTGGAGGCCCTCACCATTCAGTGTGGTTCTTCCGGCCGTCCCACCTAGTAAAAAGCCGCGGGCCCGCATATCACCGGCGGCCCAGATAAAATCCCAGATGCGCTGAAAGCCAAACATGGAATAATAAATATAGAAGGGAATCATTTTGATGCCATGTGTACTGTAACTTACTCCGGCAGCGATAAAGGATGAAACAGCACCAGCTTCATTTATTCCCTCTTCCAATATCTGGCCATTTTTTACTTCTTTATAATACAGGAACTGGTCTGAGTCCACAGGATCGTAGAGCTGTCCTTTGTGAGCATAAATCCCTAGCTGTCGAAAAAGTGGATCCATTCCAAATGTACGTGCTTCATCTGGAATGATGGGCACTATATGTTTACCAATAGATTTATCTTTTGTTAATAATGTTAAAAGGCGTACGTAGGCCATTGTCGTAGAAATTTCTCTTTCATCAGTTCCATCCAATAATTCCTGGAAAATTGAAATTTCCGGGATTTCCAATGTGGTGGATCTATTTGTACGAATCGGCATCGAACCACCTAATGCAATTCGTTTTTCTTTTAAATATTTGTATTCCGCGCTATCCTTATCAAAACGATAAAAAGGGGCTTCCGTAGCTTTGTCGTCGGAAAATGGAACATTAAATCTGTCTCTAAAATACAAGAGCTCACTTTGGTTCAGTTTTTTCTGGTTGTGGGTGATGTTCCGACCTTCGCCTGCTTCACCTAGGCCATATCCTTTAATGGTGCGCGCCAGTATCACAGTTGGTTTTCCCTTAAAATTTATAGCTTCATTGTAAGCCGCATAAATCTTCATAGGGTCATGACCTCCTAATCTCATTTTCGCCAATTTCTCATCAGAAATATGTTCAACCCGTTTTAAAAGTTCGGGATATTTCCCATAAAAATGTTCCCGGAGATACGCACCGCCTTCAACGACATATTTCAAAAGGTCGCCGTCTACAACCTCTTCGAATCGCTTTAAAAGTAAACCGTCATGGTCGTTTTCCCAGAGTTCGTCCCAATCAGAACCCCAAATCACTTTGATCACATTCCATCCCGCGCCCCGAAAGGCACCTTCCAGTTCCTGAATTACTTTTGAATTCCCGCGGACAGGACCATCTAATCTCTGTAAATTACAATTCACGATGAAAACAAGATTGTCTAAGTTTTCCCGAGATGCCAATGTAAGCGCGCCCAGAGATTCGGGTTCATCCATTTCTCCATCTCCAAGGTAGGCGAATACTTTCCGGCCCGTGTCCTCCATAAAATGACGATCAATCATGTAGCGCATGAATCTAGCTTGGTAGATTGCCATGATTGGTCCGAGCCCCAAGGATACCGTGGCGAACTGCCAAAATTCCGGCATAAGATATGGGTGAGGATAGGACGATAAACCTCCATTTTTTGATAATTCACGGCGAAAATTATGTAGGTGATCATTATTGAACCTGCCCTCCAAATACGCCCGCGCATATATCCCTGGGGATGCGTGACCCTGGAAAAAAACTAGATCTTGTCCGTCCGGGTGATCTGCTCCCTTGAAAAAATGATTAAAAGCCACCTCATAAAGCGTTGCTGCGGATGCATAAGTTGAAATATGGCCTCCAATTCCAGGTGTTTCTGTATTGGCTTTTGTCACCATAGCCATGGCGTTCCAGCGAACAATAGATTTTATTTTTCTTTCAATTTCGCGATCGCCGGGATATGCCGGCTGTTGGCTTGGTAAAATCGTATTTACAAAAGGAGTCGTCGTATTAAAGGGAAGCCGCGCACCTTTTGATTGGGCATAATCAATAAGTGTTTCCAAAAGGTGTCGGGTGCGCACATACCCGTGTTCTTCTAGGGCATCTTCTATAGATTCGATCCATTCCTGTGTTTCTTGTGGGTCGGGATCACTGTAGGGATTCATCATAAATAAATTAAATTTAAATAGTTATTTTGAGCCTGAAAGTTACGATAAATAATCTACTTATCCACAGAAGAGCCGACAGGTTGCATTAAACTCAAACTACAATTTCCTTCCAGTCTCCTTTTGAAATCTTCCACACCATGATTCCAGCGAAAAGACCCATGTAAACAGGAAATAGTAGCCAGGGCGCTTTAAATCCCAAGTTTAGTACCACACCAAAAACATAACTTCCCAAAACAATTACGCCCCACGTTAAGCACGATTCCACCACGGCGGGAAAAAGGGTGTTTCCGGCGCCCGAAAGAGCAAACCAGAGGGTAAATCCAATAGCGTCTAAAAATTGCACAGCCCCAATCATTCTTAAACCAAAGACTCCCATGCGAATTATTTCAGGATCGTCTGTAAATAGAAAAAGATAATATTCCGGAATCAAAATAAAACTCATTCCCATGGTTCCCATTATATAAACAGAAATCCGTATAGATTCCTTAATGCTTGCTTCGGACTTATGGATTTTCTTTTCACCCATATATTTTCCAACCAACGTGGCACAGGCTTGCCCTACCCCCAATGCCGGCATAAACGATGCATGCATAATGGTGAATAATAATTCCGTAGTGGCAAGCTCTATTAGGCCAATCATACCCATTATTTTATAAAAAACAGACCAACCTATAGCGATTACCGCCTCTTGAATCCCTTGGGGAAGCGCAAGTTTTAACTGACGCATCATCATGATTCTATCTGTGGAAAGATTGAAAACAGAAAAACGGTCTTTTATTTGACTAGAAAAAAGGAATGAAAAATAATGCACCGCCATACAGGTAGATGCAATGAGGGTTGCGATGGCGGCTCCTTTCACGCCCATCGCCGGAAAGGTTGTCCATTGCCAAAGTTTTGATAAAAAGGACAAGGATGGTATTGTATCTGTAAAAAATTGTGTCACGCCATCAGAACCATAAATGAGTCCCGCATTAAGATAAACATTGATAGCATTACTGGTGACCGTCACATTCATGTGTACTTTAGTTTTTTCAACTCCAGTGTAAAAACCCTGGAAAACAAAGCTGTATGCGGAAAACAAAAGGCTTATAAAAACAATGGCTGTGTAGTCTATGGCAAGGCGTGTGGCGGTTATATCTTGAATAAAATATGGGATGAAATCCTTGGCCCAAAGCCAACCCGCCAATGAAATTGGTAGTGCATAGAGCGTAGCCATGAACAATCCGTTGTGTAGTGCGGTGCCACATTCTTTATCAATCTTTTGTCCTAGGCGACGGGACGCCAGCGTCTGTACGCCTGTCCTTATCCCTAATACAAAACTGAGGGCTCCCCAGAAAAGCATTGCTCCCATCCCTGTGGCGGCTAATGCTTCAGCACCGAGCCGCCCAACCATGGCCACGTCTACCATACTCATAAGAACTCGGCTCAAATTGCTTACAATAACGGGTAGCGCTAAGTTGAAAACTTCTTTGGAAATTTGTTTATCCTGAGGAAAAACGAACCGAAACACGATTATATTTCTTTAATAAAAATATTTTTTTCTAATAGAAATGCTCGCGTTTTACTACAGACGGGGGCTGATGTTAAAACTGTAATTGTCATGTTAGAATTAATTTGATGGATAGAGTGTGCCTGTTTTAATATTCGTTTACCGTCTTTCATAATGATGCGACTCTTGCGATCTATAATGATGGAAATATTGTTTTTTCCAATTTGCCGTAAAATAGTTCGCGATGAAAGGTTGTATCTTTTAGGGTCGATATTTTTCATATTCTATTAAAAATAAGCATAGAAATTAAACTCGAAGCAATGTGTGATTTATAATGAAAATTCATACTTCTAAAGATGTTCAACTGGCCCTAGAAACTGGACAACCTATTTTGGCTTTAGAGTCAACTATTATCGCTCATGGTATGCCCTTCCCTGATAATCTGAAATTTGCACAACAGGGGGAATCGTTATGCAGAGACCAAGGGGTTACCCCGGCAATGATTGCTATTATTAATGGAGAGATTCACGTAGGGTTGGAAAAAGATCTACTGATATTTATTGCCGAAGATGATGGTGTAAGAAAAACGTCCCGTAGGGAGTTGGGTATAGCAATTTCGGAGAAATGGCATGGCGCGACCACTGTTTCTTTAACGATGCACATTGCCCACCAATTGGGAATATCTGTTTTTGCCACCGGCGGTATTGGCGGCGTACATCGCGGTGCAGAATATTCCTTTGATGTATCTCAGGATTTATCAGCCTTGGCAGAAATCCCCATGGTTGTAGTCTCTGCCGGGGCCAAAGCAATTCTGGACCTACCTAAAACAATTGAAATAATGGAAACGTTGGGTATTACTATTTTGGGCTATAAAACGGGGGAATTTCCCGCCTTTTATTCAAGGGAATCCGGAATTTTAGGAATTCATTCTGTGTGCTCTGACCATGAGATTGCTAACATTTATAAGGCAAATATTTCTTCGGGGATTTCCTCCGCTGTTTTGGTGGCGAACCCTGTTTCTGAAAAAGATGAAATACCAAGACAAAAAATCGAGTCTGTAATTGACCGCGCATGCAAAAGTGCGGCGGAACTAAATATTATTGGGAAAAACCTAACCCCATATTTATTAAAGGAGATTGAACAGAAAACCGGTGGCAGGAGTCTTAAGGCGAATAAACTATTGGCGTTAAATAATATAAGTCTCGGCATAAATATTGTGAAAGAAATGGCCTAATCCTGCCGAATTGTCACTCTTGGAACATTAGCATAGAATTTGTGTTTTATTTGAATAAAGAGAAACTAAAATGAATATAATTAAAACATTTATGCTTAACCACCCCTTGATAAGCGTCTTAATCATACTGCCTTTTACCATGATGTTTACAGTGGCAATTTTTTCACTGATTCTTGATATTGTTCTGCCGGGCCTTTTGGCTCTTTGGCTGGCGGGTTGGGTTTATACATCCTTGACAGGACTACATTGGCGACGGAATATCCATGAGCCATTTTGGTTTGTGAGGGTCGATACAAATAAACTTTAACTTTTTCCATGTATTTCAAAAAAGGTTGCATCTAATTTCTATATATATGAAATATTTATTAACTATACTTTTGCTTACCAGCTTTTTGCACGGACAATGAGCGCTTTGAAGCAACCCTTCTTTGCCGGTCGGCAATTCTGATCGAGGCGTAGGCCTTTGGGCTGGACAAATAATGTTTGGCCTTGATAATTCAAATCAATACATAGACTGGTGGCATGAAGCCATTCCTGGATCTGGAGAGGGGTTTGACCACGAAGGCACATTGACATCTGTTATTATAAACCCGTCTTTAACTATCGGTCTGTCCAATTATTGGAACATGACTATTAACAAAACCCTTGGGCGGCGAACCATGACGTGGGTAGGGGACACAACAACGATCCATCACCGAGATGAGGGCACAGAAAGTAATTTTATCAATGCTATCGGGGGATATCTTGGCGACACAAAACTTATGCTTCGCTACCTTGTTTTCAATGATGGTCAAGGACCGGGGAAGCGTTTGTTTTTTGGGGGGGGTTTATTGTGCCATCTAAAAACACATTGTCGGATGATC
>Ga0066848_10001034_pt1 | contig 9981 bp, 7 predicted proteins | sample ETNtaG_23_FD_65491 | JGI IMG/M metagenome (GOLD analysis project Ga0066848, IMG submission 65491) | Marine microbial and viral communities from oxygen minimum zone, Eastern Pacific Ocean - ETNP201310SV72 | ecosystem: Environmental > Aquatic > Marine > Oceanic | place: Pacific Ocean: Eastern... | reverse complement strand
AACGCGGGCCGCCCACCTGGCCGAGGTGCAGGAGCGGGGCCTCGCCGCCGACGGCATTCCACCCGTACCCACCACGACCGTCGCCCCGACCACGACCGTCGCCCCGACCACGACCGTCGCCCCGACCACGACCGTGCCGTCGACGACAGTGCCCGAGACGCCCGTAGATGGGTCGACCGACACGACCACGACGACCGTTGCCGCGACCACGACGACCGTTGCCGCGACCACGACGACCGTGGCCCCGACCACGACGACTGCCCCGTCGGTCTTCGGGGGGATGGGGGCCGAGATCGTGGCGCAACTGCTGGGCCAGCCCTGCATCGCCGACGGCGACCTGTCCGACTGCCCGCCCAACGTCGTCGACCTGGTCTCCGGACTGACCGGGGGATCGTAGGCACCCACCGGTTGGGTATCGAACATATGTTCGATACGGTTCTGCTGTGGAGTGGGACCGCCGTTCGTTGTCCGACTTGTCCCGGAGGGAGATGCCGTGGCGCGAGATCGAGCGCCGCCTGGCCGACCGGCCCGGAAAACCCCTGTCCGACCCGCCAGCACCCCCGCCCCACGCCCCACCGTCCCGTCGGATCGAAGGATCCGTCCCCTACGCCGAACTGCACTGCCACTCAGGCTTCAGCTTCCTCGATGGGGCCTCCGACCCGGCCGAACTGGTGGCCGAGGCGGCCCGGCTGGGCCTGACCGCCCTCGCCCTAACCGACCACGACGGTTTCTACGGCGTGGTCCGCTTCGCCGAGGCGGCCCGCGACCACGGCCTCCCCACCGTGTTCGGCGCCGAACTCTCGCTCGGGGCCGGGCCGCGGACCGGTACCCCCGACCCGGCGGCCGAGCACCTCCTCGTGCTGGCCGACGGCCCGACCGGCTACGCCCGCCTGGGGGCCGCCATAACCGAGGCCCAGATGGCCGGCCGCAAGGGCGCCCCCCGGCTCTCCCTCGACCGCCTCACGGAACTGGCCGGAACGGGCACCGGTGGAACCGCCGATTGGGTGGTCCTCACGGGCTGTCGCAAGGGAGCGGTGCCGGCCACCCTCGAGGCAGACGGTCCGGCCGTCGCCGCCCGCCGGCTCCACGACCTGGTCGACCGGTTCGGCAGCGACCGGGTGTTCGTCGAACTCTGGGACCACGGCCACCCCCTCGACGTCGAGCGCAACGACGCCCTCGCCCGCCTGGCCGTGGCCGCCGACCTCGACGTGGTCGCCACCAACAACGTCCACTACCACCGGCCCTCCCGTCGCCGCCTCGCCACGGTGTTGGCCGCCGTGCGGGCCCGCCGCCCGTTGGTGGACCTCGACGGGTGGCTCCCGGCCGCCGGGTCGGCCCACCTCCGGTCGGGTGCCGAACAGGCCCGCCGTTTCACCCGCTGGCCGGGCGCCGTCGAGATCGCCGCCGAACTGGGCCGCCGCTGCACCTTCGACCTGCGCCTCGTGGCCCCCGACCTCCCGCCCTTCCCATGCCCCGACGGGCTCGACGAGATGGCCCACCTGCGCCGCCTGACCGAGGCCGGAGCCGTCGGCCGCTATGGGAACCGGGCATCCGAGCGGGTCCCCGGGGCCTGGGCCCAGATCGACCGTGAGCTGTCGGTCATCGGACAGTTGGGATACTCCGGCTACTTCCTCGTCGTCTGGGACCTGGTCGAGTTCTGCCGCCGCTCCGACATCTACTGCCAGGGGCGGGGGTCGGCCGCCAACTCCGCCGTCTGCTACGCCCTCGGCATCACCAACGTCGACGCCGTGGGCCTCGACCTGCTGTTCGAACGCTTCCTCTCCCCGGCCCGGGAGGGTCCGCCCGACATCGACATCGACATCGAGAGCGGCCGCCGCGAAGAGGTCATCCAGTACGTCTACGAGCGCCACGGGCGTCGCCACGCCGCCCAGGTTGCCAACGTCATCAGCTACCGGCGGCGCTCGGCGGTGCGCGATGTCGCCCTGGCCCTCGGCTACGCCCCCGGCCAACAGGACGCCTTCGCCAAGGCGGTCGGACGGCGCCTCCCCGGAGAGGCGGATCCGGGATCAGGGCAGGAGAGAGCCTCCGTCGTGCCCGCCGAGGTGCAGGAGCTGGCCGCCGAGCTGGCCGATGCCCCCCGCCACCTCGGCGTCCACTCCGGCGGCATGGTCATCTGCGACCGTCCCCTCGGCGAGGTCTGCCCGATCGAGTGGGCCACCCGGACCGACCGCAGCGTCCTGCAGTGGGACAAGGACGACTGTGCAGCGGCGGGCCTCGTCAAGTTCGACCTGCTGGGGCTCGGCATGCTCAGTGCCCTCCACGGCACAGTCGACCTGGTCGCCGCCCACCACGGCGTCACCGTCGACCTGGCGCTTCTGCCCCAGGAGGACGCCGTCTACGACATGATCTGCGCCGCCGACACCATCGGCGTGTTCCAGATCGAGAGCCGTGCCCAGATGGCCACCCTGCCCCGGTTGCGGCCCCGCTGCTTCTACGACCTGGTGGTCGAGGTGGCCCTCATCCGCCCGGGCCCCATCCAGGGCGGCTCGGTCCACCCCTACATCCGTCGCCGCAACGGTCGGGAACCGGTCACATATCCGCACCCGCTGTGCGAGAACGCCCTTGCCAAGACCCTCGGCATCCCGCTGTTCCAGGAGCAACTCATGCAACTGGCCATCGACGTGGCCGGGTTCTGCCCCGTCGAGGCCGACCGGCTGCGGCAGGCCATGGCCGCCAAGCGCAGCCACGGACGCATGGCGGTCCTGCACGACCGCTTCACCGCCGGGGCGGCCGAACGGGGGGTGCCGTCCGACGTGATCGAGCGGCTCTGGGACAAGTTGGCCGCCTTCGCCGACTACGGCTTCCCCGAGAGCCACTCGGTGTCGTTCGCCTACCTGGTGTACGCCAGTTCCTGGCTCAAGCACCACTACCCGGCGGCGTTCTGCGCTGGGCTGCTCAACGCCCAGCCCATGGGCTTCTACGCCCCGCACACCCTCGCCCAGGACGCCCGCCGCCATGGAGTCGAGGTACGCACCCCCGACCTGAACCGCTCGGTGGCCGGCGCCACCCTCGAGGGCCCGACCGACGCCCCGGCCGTGCGCATGGGCATCGGATCGGTGCGCGGGGTCGGTGGCGACCTGGCCGAGGCCATAGCCGACGGGCGCCCCTGGCGATCGATCGAGGACCTCCGACGACGGGTCGGCCCCGACCGGGCGGTGCTCGAGGCGCTCGCCACCGCCGGGGCGTTCGGCTGCCTCGGCCCCGACCGTCGCCGAGCCCTGTGGTCGGCCGGGGCCCTCGCCGCCACCGGCGTCGACCGGCTCCCGGGTGTCGTCACCGGCGTCGATGCCCCGCCGCTCCCGCCGTTGACGGCTCCCGAGACGGCACGGGCCGACCTGTGGGCCACCGGCGTGTCACCCGACGGGCATCCCACCCGCTTCGTCCGCAGCGAACTCGAGGCCGCCGGGGTGGTGACGGCCGACGGCCTGCGCATCGTGGCCGACGGGGCCAGGGTGTGGGTGGCGGGGGTGGTCACCCACCGTCAGCGACCGGCAACCGCCGGCGGGGTCACGTTTCTAAACCTCGAGGACGAGACGGGCCTCGTCAACGTAGTGGTGTCGCCCGGCTGCTGGATCCACCACCGGGAGGTGGCCGCCGGGGCGCCGGCCCTGCTGGTCCGGGGGCGGGTCGAGTCGGCCGAGGGGGCGGTCAACGTGGTCGCCGAGCGGCTCGAACCGCTGGTCCTGGCCTCGCCGGTCCGCTCCCGCGACTTCCGGTGAAACACCGCACCTGCCAAAAGCGCCATCTGATGGCCGATGGTCAAGCACACTGGGGCCATGCCCTCGAGCCGACGTGCCCCTGCAGGCCTCCAGCGCCTCCGGTCCGGTCGGGCCGACGCCGTACAACGGCTCGCGGCGCTTCTGATCGGGGTACTGTTCGCCACGCTCGGGGGGCTCGTCCTGGCCGCCGCCGAGGGGACGCTGCGCGAACTACCCGGCCTGCTGCTGCTGGTCCCGGGTGCGGTGGCGTTGCGCGGCAACGTCTTCGGCGCCATGGGAAGCCGCCTCGGCACGGCCGCACATGCGGGAACGTTTCGCCTCAACTTCCGGCCGGACGGGGTCGTCGGCGGCAACCTCCTGGCTGCCGGGGCTCTATCCCTGGCCTTCAGCATGGTCCTGGCGGTCCTGGCCAAGGGCACCGCCACCGTGTTCGGACTCACCGCATCGATGACCCTGGCCGACTTCCTCGTGGTGTCGACCCTGGGTGGGTTGATCGCATCGGCCGCCGTCGGGATGGTGACCGTCGTGATGGTGGTCGGATCGGTCCGGTTCGGATGGGACCTCGACAACGTGACCGCACCGCTGGTGACCACCATCGGCGACCTGCTCACGGTGCCGGCGCTCGTGATCGCAGCGGCGGCAGCCGGCCATGGCGTGTCCTCATCGGCATTGGCCGTCGGCCTGGTAGGTGGCTCGTCGGTCGTGCTGGTCACTGCATGGCGCGCACCGATCGAGGAGGTCGGACGCATCGTCCGCCAGTCGGTGCCGGTCCTCGTGGTGGCCGTCGTGCTCGACCTCCTGGCGGGGATCATGATCGAGCGCCGCCTCGACGACCTGCTCGGTGCCGAGGCTGTCCTGATCCTCCTGCCGGCCTTCCTCGGCGGGGCGGGGGCACTGGGCGGCATACTCTGCAGCCGCCTCTCGACCCAGTTCCACCTCGGACTCGACGATGCGACACCGCTACCGAGCCGTGCCAGCGGACGCGATATCCGGTCGGTCGTGCTGCTGGCCCTTCCCGTGTTCGCCCTCGGTGCCGTGGCAGCCCATGTGGCGGCGGCGCTCACCGACCAGACAGGACCTGCCCTCGGCCAGATGCTGATGGTGGCGCTCCTCGCCGGCGGCCTGGCAGCCGTGTTCGTGGTGTTGGTCGCCTACTACTCGACCATGGCGTCGTTCCGGTTCGGCCTCGATCCGGACACCTACGGGATTCCCCTCGTGACGTCATCACTCGACCTGGTGGGGGCCTTCACGCTGGTCTTCGCCATGGTCACCGTGGGGGTGGCGTGATGGTGCACGTTTCCCACCGTTGTTCCTTCTGCCGGCATCCCGCCGGACCTACCATTGCCCCCGACATCGAGTGAGGAACTGATGGACGACAAACCCCGCAACCTGCGGGCCATGCTGGCCGAGGCCAAGGACACCTCGGAGCTGATGGTGGACCTGGCCTACGCCTCGGTCTACTTCGGTGACCCCGACATGGCCGAGGAGGTCGACGAGCTCGAAGAGCAGATGAGCGAACTGGTCCACGACATGCGGGCGGTGTGCGTGCTCGCCGCCCGGAGCCCACGGGAGGCCGAGGGGATGTCGTCGGTGCTTCAGGTGGTGTCCGCCATCGAACGCATGGCCAACGACGCCGTGGACATCGCCCGGATCGTCACACACCGGCTGGGCATTCCGGCACAGCTCGTGGCCGACCTCTCCGACGCCGAGGAGGTGTCGCACCGGGTGCTCGTGAGCGAGGGCTCGCACATGGCGCACCGTCCGTTGTCGGCCCTCGAGCTTCCGGTCCAGGCCGGGATGCGGGTGATGTCGATCCGTCGGGGCCGTGACTGGGACACCGACGTGGGTGGCGACACGGTCCTCGTCCCCGACGACGTGCTGTTCCTGCGCGGGTCGCCGGAGGGCATCAACAGGTTGCGCGAGCTCGCCGCCGCACCGGTCTGGGAGCCACCCCACGCCGATGATGTAGCTGCGGTCACCGACCTCGACCGGGCGGTGGACGTCCTGGTCGAGATGAAGAACCTCTCCGAGACCGCCGTGGGCCTCGCCTACAGCGCCCTTGTCTTCGGCGACCGGGGTCTCGCCTCCGAGGTTCGCCACCTCGAGGACCGACTCGACGAGATGAAGGACCACCTCGAACTGTGGGTCCTGCGGTCGGCCGGCGCAGATCTGGAACCATCTGCGCTACGCGGGCTCCTGCACCTCGCCGAGGCCGCAGAGGACATCGGGGACCAGGCACAGATGATGGTCTGGATCGTCGAAAAGGACGAGGAGCTGCATCCGATCCTCGGCATCGCCCTGGGCGAGGCCGACGAGGTCGTGGTGCGCTACCCGGTGGCCGAGGGGTCGCCGACCGACGGCTCGTCGCTTTCCGACCTGGGCATGAACATCGAGCCGGGTTTCTCGGTGCTCGCCATCCGGCGGGGTGGCCGTTACGTGTACCGGCCGCGGGGCGGTGTGCGGCTGGCTGCCGGCGACGAACTCATCGCCAGCGGCCCCGACGAAGGGCGGCCGCTGTTGGCCCGCATGTGCGGCTGGGACCTCGTCGAGGACGAGGACGGCGACGACGAACTGGTCCCCGCCGGAACCGGTTCTGCGAGTGCCTGACTCCGACTAGTCGGCGGACTCCTCCTGGGGTGCCGACGGGACCGTCACGGGCGTTGCACCGCCGTCGCCGCGGAACAGTTCGGCGATGGCGCCGAGCGAGCCCAGCGTCGCCGAGAGGTCGGTCGGCAGGAAGATCTTGGTGGCACTGCCGTCGGCGACCACTCCGAGTGCCTCGAGGTACTTGATGGCCAGCAGGTCGGGCGTCGGGTCGCCGTCGTGGATGGCCTGGTACACGCTGCGAACGGCCTCGGCCTCGCCCAGGGCGACCGTCTCCTCGCGGAACCGGTCGGCATCGGCGACTTCCCGGATGGCCTGGGCCTCGCCCTCGGCATGGAGGATCGCCTCCTGCCTGACACCCTCTGCGTGGAGGATCCGGGACCGCTTGTCGCCCTCGGCCCGGGCGATGGCCGCCTCCCGGGCGCCCTCGGCCTCGAGCACCACGGCCCGACGGGTTCGCTCGGCCTTCATCTGCTCGTGCATGGCGTCCATGACATCGGTGGGCGGGTCGATGCGCTGGATCTCGACACGCACCACGCGTACGCCCCACTTGTCGGTGGCGTCGTCGAGTACTTCGCGTAAAGCCACGTTGACGTTGTCGCGGGAGGTGAGCGCCGCGTCGAGGGTCATGTCGCCGATCACGTTCCTCAGGTTGGTCTGGGCCAGCTTCGTGATGGCCATGATGAAGTTGGCGACGTTGTAGACGAGCCGCTGGGGATCGGTGGGCTCGTAGTAGATGACGGCATCGACCGTGACGGTCACGTTGTCCTTGGTGATGACCTCCTGGGGTGGAACGTCGATCACCTGCTCGCGCATGTCGACCCGGATCAGCTTCTGGATGACCGGGGTGATCATCTTGAGGCCCGGGTCGGTGGTCGTCTTGTAGCGACCCAACTGCTCGACGAGTCCCCGCTGGTAGGGGTGCACGATCTTGACGGCGTTCATCACGAAGATGAACAGGACGAAGGCAACGACGCCCAGAACGATCAGCTCAGCCATTGTGTGGTCCTCTCTGGGTTGTTGATCCGGTGCATGGTCAGGACTCGGAGTCGACAGGGCGCACGAGAGCCCTGGTTCCCAGGATGTCGATCACCTCGATTGCGGTCCCGACGGGGAGGTCGATCCCTTCGGAACTCTCGGCGTGCCACTCCTCGCGGCCGACCCGGACGGCGCCCATGCGGTCTGCGTCGGCTGACAGGTCGCTGATCACGACGCCCGCCTGGCCGATGAGCCGTTCGGCACCGACGCTGATCGGGTCGCCGGTCGCGTTGAGGCGTCGGACGATCGGACGCACGGCGATGGTGGCCAGGACCGAGACGGAGACGAAGATGGTCCACCCCGTCGCCGACCCGGCGCCCGAGAAGGCGAACACGGCCGCCACGGCGGCTCCCAGGCCGAAGGGCAGCAGGAAGAAGGTACCGGCGACGGTGATCTCCCCGACGATGAACGCGGCGGCGGCGGCCAGCCACACCCAGCGCCAGACCTCAGGGTCCATCTGGTACTCACTCTCCCTTCTTTCGCCTCCGGCCAGAGTGCCGCGACGGTAGCACGCGTTCGTTTTGTCGTGGCCGCGGTCCCGGATTGGGCACCCGCTACCGTGACCGCCCATGCAGTCGACCGAACAGCCGGAACTCCGCCTGCTCACCATCCATGCGCATCCCGACGACGAGGCCTCCAAGGGGGCATCGACGGTCTCGGCATGCAGTGCTGCAGGTGTGTACTGCGTCCTGGTCTGCTGCACCGGCGGTGAGGCCGGCGACATCCTGAACCCGGCGATGGACCGTCCCGAGGTACATGCAAGCCTTCCGGAGGTGCGCGCCGGGGAGCTTCGGCGCTCTGCCGAGATCATCGGGTATGACGAGGTCGTCATGCTCGGTTATCACGACTCCGGCATGTCGGATCCCGTCGACGACGACCACCCCGAAGACCACCCCGACGGCCACCCCGATACCCAACCGAACGCCTTTGCCGATGCAGATCCGAACGAGGCCATCGGCCGACTGGTCGGAATCATCCGAAGGGTCCGGCCGCACGTGGTCGTCACCTACCCCGACGAACGTCGTGGCTACAACCACCCGGACCACCTCCAGGTGCACGACGTCTCGGTGCCGGCCTTCGCTGCGGCCGGCGATCCGGCCAGGTACCCGGAGGCGGGGGAGCCATGGCAGCCGCTGAAGCTCTACTTCACGACCTGGTCACGGGCTCGGATCGCGGCGCTGCACGCCAAGTTCGGCGAACTCGGCCTCAAGTCGCCCTACGGCGAGTGGTGGTTCGAACGACGACCCTCCCACGACCATCTGATCACGACGAAGGTGCCCGTAGGCGGCCACTGGCAGGCCAGGTGCGATGCCCTCAGGGCCCACGCCACACAGATCGACCCGGCCTCGCCGTTCTGGTTCGGGCTCCCCGACGACGTCGCCGGCGACGCCTACCCGTGGGACGACTACGTGCTGGCCGAGACGTTGGTCGGAGGACCCCCGGAGGGCGAGCTCGAGTCCGACCTCTTCGACCGGATTCGCTGCATGGGCCGTGCCGAGGTAGACGCCCTTGCCCGACGGGCTGCGGTGGAGGAGCCGGCCTGATGGCGTCGTTCCTCTCACAGGACTGGATCACCGAGTTCGCCGAGGCCGCAGCACTTCTGCCCGAGCGCCCGGGCCTCGACGGGGTGGTGCGGTTCGCCATCTCCAAGACGCCGCACGGCAAGGTGCAGTTCCGGCTGGTCGTGGCCGACGGTCGGGTGGTCGAGGTGATCCCGGGCCGTGACGGCGACCAGGATGCCACGGTCACCTGGGCCTACCCGGAGGCGGTGTCACGGTTCCGGGGCGAACTCGATCCGGACGAGGCGTTCATGTCGGGCCGTTGCAAGGTCGAGGGCGACTACGCCCGCTATGTGTTCGGCTTGCGGCCGGTGTTCGGGAGCCCTGAGTGGGCGGGCCTGCTGGCCGACCTGGCCGGACGCAGCGCGTTCGACGAGGTCTGAAAGCCGTTCGCCGACTCAGGCGGCCCGCTGGGCCTCGCGCACGTCGCGCCAGTTGATCAGGCGTACGTGGCCCCTGTCGAGGTCGGCCCGGAGTTCCGAGTTGCCACAGACCAGGTCGCGGTGGTCGACGCGCCTGCCCCAGTTGTCGCAGATGGCCCTCAACTCCGGTGTGTCGACCGCCGGCTCCACGACGATCTCGGTGACGCCAGGCCCGAGGTCCATGGCCTGGCGCTCGAGGGCGTCGGTATCGGCGAGGGGTCGGAGACCGTGGTGGTCTGCCGTGAACACGCCCTCCTCGGCGGCCAGTGCCCGGAACGGGAAGCCGGCCCTTGCCTCGGCGTCGCCGCCCTCGAGGCGGATCGGCAGGCGGTGCTCGACAGCCAGGTCGAGCAGTACGTCGAAGAACTCCGGGCGGTCCTGGAGCGCGCCCAGGTGGGTGCTGAGGTGGCAGACGTCGAAGCCCCAGAGGATGGCCCGCTCGAGTTGCGCCCGGCACTCTGACCGGGTCTCGTCCAGGTCGGCGTGGTCCCAGAGGTCGCCCACCGTGCGTGGGAAGCCGCCGTCACCGTCCAGGAGCGAGGGTGCAGCCGTGATGGGTCGCCAGCGGTAGCAGTCGAGTTCGGCGTTGAGGGTCAGGTGGACACCTATGGGTTCGCC
>Ga0066848_10000980_pt1 | contig 10301 bp, 10 predicted proteins | sample ETNtaG_23_FD_65491 | JGI IMG/M metagenome (GOLD analysis project Ga0066848, IMG submission 65491) | Marine microbial and viral communities from oxygen minimum zone, Eastern Pacific Ocean - ETNP201310SV72 | ecosystem: Environmental > Aquatic > Marine > Oceanic | place: Pacific Ocean: Eastern... | reverse complement strand
GATTATCCTTTGTGGTTGTATCTCTAATAATTTCTATCGATTTAATTTTTTTTAAATAAAGTCCAAACAATGGTATTTTTAAAAGTTCTTTTTTTAATATAAATACCGGGTAGTCAAGAACACTTTGAAGTGCAAAAGTTTCAAACATAGATTGGTGTGCTGATGCCACAAAATATTTTTCCGTTTTTGGAATATTTTCTGTTCCTTTAAATTCCACTGTTGTACTCAAAAAAAATCTTACAAGAAAAACTACGTAATGACCTAAAAATTTTCCAAAAAATAAAGAAAATTTGGGGGGCATTAATAGTGTTGGAATGGCTATTAAAAATACAAGAACTATTCCCGTGTATAAAAAAAGATTAAATATTAATGATCTTATTAGCAACATTTGATTTAAATTGTATATTAGTTTTTGACTAAATTTTCTAAACTTTGTCTTTTTCTAATTAGCTTATGACTTGATCCGGTTACCATAACTTCGGCAACTTTTGGTCTTATATTATAATTTGAAGATAAAGACATTCCATAGGCACCAACGTGAGTCAAGCCTACGTAGTCTCCTTCTTTAACTTTTTCAAATCCTTTTTGGTTTAAAAATTTATCAGAACTTTCACAAATTGGTCCCACAAATTCAATATTTCCAGTAAATCTTTTATTAGTTTTTTTAAGAGGTATGATTTGATGTTTTGCATTATATAAAGCTGGCCTCATTAAATCATTCATTCCTGCATCTAAAATAATAAATTTTTTGTTAGCACTTTTTTTAATATAAAGAATTTTTGAAATTAGCAGACCCGCATCTCCAATAATCACTCTACCAGGTTCAAAAATTATTTTTGCATTTTTATTTTTCATAAATTTTTCAACTAGTTGTGAATATTTTCTCAAATTTAGTTTTTTTTCTTTATTAGAGTAAGAAATACCCATACCTCCGCCTAAATCTATAAATTTAAAATCTATTTTTATTCTTTTAATTAGTTTATCTAATGTAGACAACATATCTTTAAAAGGTTTAATGTTTGTTATTTGACTTCCAATATGTATGCTTAGTCCTTCTAATTTTAAGTTTTTCATTTTTTTAATTTTTTTACAAAGATTTACATAATCATCATAAAGCAGACCGAATTTTTCGCCCTTGCTACCTGTCGATATTTTTTTATGTGTATTTCCACTTATGTTGGGATTTAATCTTATTCCAATAGAAGTTTTTTTGGATAGTTTTTTTGAAATTTTATTAACCAGCATAGCTTCGCTTTCTGATTCCACATTAATTAGAAGTATTCTTTTTTTTATTGCTTTATTTATTTCTTCCTCAGTTTTTCCAACACCAGAAAAAACAATTTTTTTAGAATTAATGCCAATTTTTATTGCTTTTAGTAACTCACCAATAGACACAACGTCGGCTCCAGATCCAATTTTTCTTAACTCTCTCAACAAAATTAGATTTGAGTTAGATTTTACCGAAAAACATATAATTGGTTTAATATTTTTAAAGGCATTATTAAATCTTAAAAAATTATTCCTTAATTGTGCAAGTGAATAACAATAAAAAGGGGTTCGGTACTTTTTTGCAAGTTTAAGAGCAGATATATTTTCAATACAAAGACCATTGCTCCTAAGTTGAATAAAATTCATTATTTATTAAATTATTTGTATCGTATTATTTTTATATTCAAACGATTTATATTCTGGATCATCTTTTTTTCCACACGAAAAACAAATTGTAGCAATTATTATTGCCATAAAGAATATTCTCATTATTTAAATTCCTTCTTCAATTTTGATATCATTTTTTTTATATTTTTTGTAGAAGTTCCTCCATACGATGTTTTTAAATTTACCGAATTTTTTACATTAAAGACTTTCATTACATCTTTATTTAAGTTATTTTTTACCCTTTTTATCTCATCTATGTTCAGTTCATCTAGTCTCTTGTTATTCTTTTCAGCATAGTTCACAATCTTTACAGAAATTTTATAAGCTTCCCTAAAAGAGAGGTTTTTTTTCTGAACAAGATAATCAGCAAAGTCAGTTGCGGTAGTATAACCTTTATTTGCGAGCGATAACATTCTTTGTTTATTTGGGTTTAAATTTTTTATCAATTCATTGGTAATTAAAATAGATTCTATTAACACATCATAACTATCAAAAACTAAACTTTTATCTTCTTGCATATCTTTATAGTATGAGAGTGGCAAGCCTTTCATAGTTGTTAGCATCGCCTGTAAATTTCCAAAGTTTTTACCAGCCCTACCTCTAATTAATTCAGCAGGATCAGGATTTTTCTTTTGAGGCATTATTGAGGAACCGGTTAATATTCTGTCATTAAATTTTATTAACCTAAATACATCTGAATTCCAAATAATTAAATCCTCCGCAAGTCTAGATATGTGGGTAGCACAAATAGCAGCAGAGGATAAGAAATCTAGAGCGAAATCTCTATCAGATACAGTATCAATTGAATTTGAGGTTGGTTTTTTAAAACCTAATTTTCTAGATGTAAAATTTCTGTCTATATTATATGAAGTGCCAGCTAAAGCAGCTACACCTAAAGGACACTCATCTAAGTTTATAATATTATTGGAAAATCTTTTTTTATCTCTTTTAAAGATTTCGACGTAAGCTAACAAATAATGTGCAAAAGAAATTGGTTGAGCATTTTTTAGATGTGTAAAACCAGGCATTATTGTTTGAATGTTGCTTTCTGATTTTTTTAAAAAACTTTTAATCAAATTATCCAAATTTTTAACTACGTTGACTAATGATTTTTTTAACCATAGTTTAAAGTCTGTAATTACCTGATCATTTCTTGATCTTGCAATATGTAGATAGCCAGCATCCTTCCCAATAATTGAAAAAAGTCTTTTTTCAATATTTAAATGAATATCTTCAAATTTTTTATTGAAAGAAAACTTGCCTTTTTTTATTTCAATTTTAATTCTTTTTAGACCATCGATTATTTTTTTGCCTATTTTTTTGTTAATTATTTTTTGTTTGATCAACATTTGAGTGTGTACGATTGATCCTAAAATATCTTCTTCAAATAATCTTTTATCAGTATCAATTGATGCTCCAATTTGTTCAAAAATTTTTAAAGTAGAGCTTTTAAATCTTGCACTCCATACTGTGCTATTTTTATTTTTCATATGTTTTTTACTTTTCATATGTTAAGTATTTGTTTTTTATGTCAAAATCAATTGATTTTAGAAATGAGAAATTTTTTAAATGGCTGTTAAATTATGACTAAATATATTTTTGATGTAACATCTTTTTCAACATTTTCAAAAAATAAACCAAAGCAAATTATTATTTTATGTCATGGTTATGGCGGGGATGGCCAAGATATAAGCGCTCTTGCTGTTAATTGGAGGAGGTTTTTGCCAGATGCTGTATTTTTATGTCCAAATGCTCCAGAAATTTGTGCACTGAATCCATTCGGCTATCAATGGTTTGATATGACCGTAGAAAATGATGAAAGGATTCTCGAGAAATCATTAGTGACTGAAAAAAAACTTAATACTTTTTTGGATCAGGTTCTTAATGATTTTCAGCTAGATATAAAAAATCTCGCATTAGCTGGTTTTAGTCAAGGCTCTATGATAATTATTCAGACAGCGCTTAAAAAAAAAGAGCAAATTAATTGTTTGGTTAGTTACTCTGGAAAAATAATTAATAAGCAACATTTATCTGATAATATTGTTTCAAAGCCTAAAATATTATTGATGCACGGTGATAAAGATACCATTGTATCGCCTAGCCATTTACTAGAGAGCAAAGAGTTTTTGGTTCAACAGAGTTTGAAAATTAAAACTAAACTTTTTAAAAATTGTGAACATAGAATATCTGTTGAAGCTTTAAGTCTTGGGCTGGAGTTTCTAAGAAAAAATCTTTTGTAAATGAAACAATATTATTACAAAAACTATCCCTTGAAATGTTTATTAGTATGGGCTAACTTATTTGTATGATAATAGCAGCCTCAGAAACAGTTCCGTTGGAGAAATGTCCAGCGTTAGTTTTAAATGCTGATTTTAGACCTTTAAGCTACTATCCGCTGTCATTGTGGTGTTGGCAGGATGCTATTAAGTCTGTTTTTCTTCAGAGAGTAAGTATTGTTTCCAACTATAGGAGAAAAGTAAGAAGTCCCTCACTAGAAATGAATTTGCCAAGTGTAATTGCATTAAAAAGTTTTATTAAACCTTCAGAACATCCAAATTTTACCAGATTTAATGTATTTCTTAGAGATAAATTTACTTGTCAGTATTGTGGAGATAAAAACGATTTAACCTTTGATCACTTATTGCCAAAATCTAAAGGAGGACTAACTGATTGGGAAAATGTTGTTACAGCTTGTTCAATTTGTAATGTCAAAAAAGGAGGCAGACTGCATTCTGCTTCTGGGATGAAATTATTTAGAAAACCATTTAGACCAACAATAGATGATTTACACCAAAATGGTAGAAATTTTCCACCAAATTTTTTACATGAGAGTTGGATGGATTATTTGTATTGGGATGTTGAACTAGAGCCATAAATAAAAAATAATTTCAAAAAAATAATACTTAACACAAAAGATAAAATAATGTTGACGGCTGAAAGCGATAGACCTAAAATTCTGAAAGTTACATTTTTACAGCTTACAATATTATTATTTAGTTCCTTGAGTAATTGTTCTTTTGATAAAATTTTTAACTGGTTTTCCGCATTACAAATAGAAGATTCATTAAAAAAACCCTGTTCAATTCCAAAATGATAAAATGCAAGCAATGCACTAATCATAAAGATTAAAAACAATGTCAATAAGATGATTTTTTCGTATTTCTTAAAAAAGAATATTTTAATCATTAATAGAACAGAAAGAAAATAAGGAACTCGTTCATAAAGACAGAGGCTACATGGTTTATGACCTAGAGCATGTTCAATTATTAATGCGGAAATAATTGATAGTAAAATTATGAAGAAAATAATAATTAAAATTATATTGTTTTTTTGATTTAGCATTATTTTATTATTATTAAAAAATAAACTCCTATACAAAGAAGAATTACTATTCCGGCAACTATGAATGTCAGTTTACCTGCTTTTCTTTCCAAAAAAGGTCCTATCTTTAAACCAAATTTATTTGTTAAAAATGCGACTAAAAAAAATCTTAAACCTCTGGTAATCACACAAGTTAAAACAAAAACGAATATGTTATAATGTATAAATCCACTAGTTATTGTTAATATTTTAAATGGCAAAGGAGTAAATCCAGCTGTAAATAAAAGTCCAAACCAAGACAACATACCTCCTTTAGTTGAAAATATTTCTTTTAATATGTTTATATTTTTGTAGCCGTAAATTTCAAAAATTTTAAAACCAATTTCATTAAAAAAAACATAACCTATCAAATATCCAAACAGACCGCCTAAAACAGAAAACGTAGTTGCGATTAAAGCTATTTTAACAAAGTGATGTTTTTTTGCGATAACCATTGGAACGATCATCACATCAGGGGGTACTGGAAAAAAGGAGCTTTCTATAAAAGAAACAATAGCCAGGGCAAAATTTGCATATTTTCGACCACCCCAATACACACATTTATCAAATAATTTTTTGATCATTTCTACGTTTTAAATTAGTTTAATTGATTTGGTGAAAAATATCATGATATTTGAAGAAAAAATTAAGGAAGTAATCCAAAATTATAATTTAGGTAACTTTTTAAAAGCAGAAGGTCTAGTTAAACGCTTGTTTGCAAAAAATGCAAAAGATTATCAATTGTGTAATATTTATGGATTAATTTTATTAAAACTTCATAAAACAGAGGGGGCAATTAGTTATTTTCAAAAATCTATCCATTTCAAATCAAACTATTTTGAAGCACATTTTAATTTATTAAAATCACTTTATGAATTAAAAAAATATGATGAAGTAATTTTGCAGTCAAAAAAGTGCCTAAAAATCAATTCTAAATCAATAGGTACATTACTACTACTCGGAAACTTATATAATAAATTAAATCAAGAAAAAAAATCCGAAAAATACTTTCGTGAAATACTGACAATTAATTCGAAAGATAGCAATGCATACTACAGTCTGGGCAATTTATACAAAAAAAAAGTGGATTATGAAAAGGCTATTGATAACTATAAACTCGCAATTAAATTTAATGAAAATTATTTTGCTTCCTACAATAATTTGGGAACTTTGTATCAAGAAATCGGTAAATTTGATTTAGCTATATCAAATTTTAAATCTGTAATTAAAATAAATCCTAACTTTTCTGGAGCATATCAAAATTATTTGTTCTGTTTAAATTTTAGTAAATATTTTAATTTAGATCTTTATTTTGAATTAGTGCAAAAATTCAAAAAAAGTCTACCAAAGATTAATTTAAATAAAATAGGACAATTTCCAAAAATAAAAAGTACAGATAAAAAAATTAGAATTGGATTTATGTCAGGAGATTACGGAAATCATCCTGTGAGTTATTATTTATTAAACACAATAAATCATATAAGTAACAAAAAGTTTGAATTAATAGCCTACTCAAACTCAAATAGAATGGATAAAATAACTTTAATACTTAAAAAAAGATTCAATATTTGGAGAGAAATTAATCATTTAAGTGATACAGAAGTTATTAATTTAGTTAGAAAAGATTCAATAAATATATTATTTGATCTTTCAGGACACACTGCAAAAAATAGATTATCAATTTTTGTAAATAAACCAGCCCCTGTCCAGGTGACTTGGTTGGGCTATAATGCATCTACCGGTCTTAAAGAAATAGATTATATTATAGGGGATCCATACGTTATGCCATTAAGCGATCAAAAATATTTTGCCGAAAAAATTTTTCAATTACCAAATACTTTTCAATGTATTTCAATAAATGATGATATTAAAATTGATCACAGTAGATACCAAAATAAAAAGGATATTACTTTTGGGAGTTTTAATAATTTATCTAAAATAAATGATAATGTAATATATGTTTGGTCGGAAATATTAAAAAGGGTTGAAAATTCAAAGCTTTTTTTGAAATCAAAGCAATTGGACAATTCAACGATTGCAGAAAATATAAAAAAAAAATTTCAAAAAAATGGAATAAATGCTGAAAAAATAATTACCGAGGGCCAATCTAAAACAAGAGAAGAAATGTTAAAAAAATATAATCAAATTGATATTGCCCTGGATCCATTTCCTTATTCGGGGATTACCACAAGTTTAGAAGCCAATTGGATGGGAGTTCCATTACTTACAAAAAAAGGAAATAATTTTTATTCTAGAATTGGAACAAGTATAAATAATAATTTGGGAATGACTGAATGGATTGCTAATGATGAAAAAGATTATATTTTAAAAGCTATTTCTAAAGCTTCAAATTTAGAAAAATTGTTTCAAACTAAAAAGAAATTAAGAAATAAATTTTCAAAATCTCCATTAAGCAATACAAAACAATACGCTAAACACTTTGAAAATTGTTTAAATTTAATGTGGAAAACATATTTAGAAAAAAAATAAAAATATCTATATTCTCTTAGATTAAATTATTAATTTGATCTATCCACTTTTTCTTTTCACTTTCGTTCAAAAAAGATGATCTAAATGAATTTATGGCTAACCTTTTTATTTCCTTCGTAGTAAGTTTTAAAGCTATTTGGCATTCGATTAAGTTTGTGTTGAGGTAGCCTCCAAAATAAGCGGGGTCGTCGGAATTAACCATGACCATCAGGTCTTCATTTAGCAATTTTTTCAGATTATGATCTTTAAGTTTTTTAAAAATATTGAGCTTTACATTTGAAAGAGGACAAACTGTCAAAGGGATTTGGCCATCTCTTAATCTTTGAACGAGCCTTTCATCTTCTAAGCATCGGATACCATGATCAATTCTTTTTACTTTAAGAAGATCTAGGGCCTCCCAAATATATTTAGGTGGACCTTCTTCTCCCGCATGGGCAACGGTTAAAAAACCTTTTTCTATTGCTTTATTAAACACACGCTCGAATTTACTCGGGGGGTTACCAATTTCTGAAGAGTCAAGACCTACCCCGATAATTTTATCTTTATGCATCAAGGCTTGATCTAATACTTTGAAAGCTGACCGTTCATCAAGATGTCTTAAAAAACACATGATAATTTTTGAACTTATTTTTAGTTCTTTTTCAGCCTTCAGAATAGCCCTGTAAATACCATTGATAACCAAGTCAAACATAATTCCTCTATCCAAGTGAGTTTGAGGATCAAAAAAAATTTCTGTGTGAACAACATTATCTTTTTTGGACTTTAGTAGGTAGGTCCATGTGAGATCAAAAAAATCTTGCTCAGTAATTAAAACTTTAGCTCCTTGATAATAAATATCTAAAAAAGACCGAAGGTTGTAAAAATTATATGTAGTCTTGATTTCATCAACACTTCTAAAAGGGATTTTTATCTTGTTTCTTTTGGCTAGTTTATACATGAGCTCTGGTTCTAGGGAACCTTCAATATGTAAATGCAATTCAGTTTTTGGTACTTTTTTTATTAATTCAATAATTTCGCTCACCTGATAACTAACCTCTGGTTTTTATATTAATTTAGATAATATTGCTGTTATATAAGAAAATATGCAATTGTCCTTATAATTTTATGAGAAAAATATTTAGCTATGCGCTCTATGATTTTGCAAATTCATCCTTTACGACAATTATCATCACTTTTATTTTTTCAACTTATTTTGCACAACAAATTGTAAAAGATCCTATATTGGGACAATCTTATTGGGGTTGGGCTATTGGAGTTTCAGGTTTTGCCGTTGCAGTAATTGGACCATTTCTGGGTGCCATTTCTGACAAAAAAAATTTAAGAGTTACTTTTCTAAGAATATTTTCACTATTGTGCATTATTTTAACCACCTCATTATGGTTTGCAAAACCTTCAAAAGATTACATTTTTTTCACCTTAACAGTTGTAGTGGTCGCAAACTTTTTTTATGAACTAAGTTTGTTATTTTATAATGCCTTACTTAAAACTGTTTCATCGGAAAAAAATCTTGGAAAATCCTCTGGATCAAGTTTTGCCCTAGGATATCTAGGTGGCATATTAGTTTTACTTTTAGCAATAAAATTATTTATAGATACTGATAATCCTATATTCGATCTAAAGAAAGAAAATTACGAAAATGTTAGAGCAATTTCATTTTTTGTAAGCTTGTGGTTTTTGATATTTTCAATACCGTTATTAATAAGTGCAAAAAAATCCTTAATAAAAACTAAAAGTGAAATAAGCTTATTCTCTCAAATTCAAAAATTAATTTGGGATAGAGGGTTAAGAAAAATCGGAACTTTTTTAATTGCTAGAATGCTCTATGCAGATGGACTCAATGCCATCATTGTAATGGGAGGAATATTTGCCGTTGGAGTATTTCAACTGTCGATAAAAGAACTGCTTCAATTATCAATTTTAATGAATATTTCTGCTGTGATTGGTGCAATAATCGGCGGATACTTTAATGATCTTTTTGGTTCAAAAAAAATAATTGTCTTATCATTGCTAGGAATAATTATTTCTTCTATTTTAATTTTATTTTCCTATACTAAAATGTATTTTTTTGTTTTTGCTACCATAAATGGTTTATTCATAGGTCCAATCCAATCAGCGAGCAGAGTTGTTATTTCTAAAATGCTAATTAACGAAGATCAGAGCAAAGGTTTCGGTTTATTTGCAACTTCAGGAAAATTAACCTCATTTATTGGCCCAACATTGGTTAGTACGCTTACTTTTGTGAGCGGGAGCCAAAGAATTGGATTTTCTGCTGCTATTTTTTTACTGATTATTGGACTACTTTTGCTTTTTAAAATTAAAAATCTTGATTAGTTTAGTAAAATTTATCTAATATTGTATTTGAAAATGTCTTTATCATATCCCGATATACAGCTTATAAGACCTCCAGCAGTTGAATCTTTCAGATTTGCTACAACTTCTATAACTTTACCGATTGGTCTTGCTTACATATCTTCTTCTCTTAAAGAATGTGGATTTAAAGTTGAAATCCTAGATGCCGTAGGTGAAGCACCTAAAAATAGAACTGGTTATTACAAAGGATATTTGGTTGGACTAAGTTTAAAAGAAATAGTTGAAAAAATTAATCCTAACAGCCAGTGTGTTGGAATATCAGTAATATTTACTCATGAGTGGCCAGCTGTAGTCAAACTTATATCTTTAATAAAGGAAAAATTTCCAAATATGCCAATCATTTTAGGAGGAGAACATATTTCGGCAATGCCTGAGTTTTCACTGATGACTTCCAATGCGGACTATATTGTGATGGGGGAAGGTGA
>Ga0066848_10000975_pt1 | contig 10337 bp, 13 predicted proteins | sample ETNtaG_23_FD_65491 | JGI IMG/M metagenome (GOLD analysis project Ga0066848, IMG submission 65491) | Marine microbial and viral communities from oxygen minimum zone, Eastern Pacific Ocean - ETNP201310SV72 | ecosystem: Environmental > Aquatic > Marine > Oceanic | place: Pacific Ocean: Eastern... | reverse complement strand
ACCTGTATGTTAAATGACTTTCCTTTAGGTAAACTTCCAGTAAATCCACAAACAATAGAACTTCCAATTAAACCTGTTGATATAGGAGTTAATCAAGAAGCTACTATTAAATGGAAAAGAGAAGCATCTAAGGTTTATTCCAATAGAGCAAAACAAAACTCTAAATTCATACAAGTACGTCAGATTATGGAAGAAGCTAAAATGCTTATAGAAAAGGGTGGCTTCTTTTATCCTTATCAGTTGGATTTTAGAGGACGCATCTATCCTAAACCTGCAATGTTATCTCCACAAAGTGCTGATTATAGTAGAGCATTATTAAAGTTTAAATTTGGTAAAAAAATTGAAGACAACTTTAATACTTTTGCTATAGCAGGAGCAAATTTATTTGGAGAGGTAGATAAAGAAGAACTATCAATAAGAGTTCAATGGGTAAAAGATAATACTCAAAAAATTATTGATTGTGCTGATAAACCTTTAGAAAATACATGGTGGGCAAGTGGCGATAAACCTTTCTGCTTTTTAGCATTTTGTTATGAGTGGAAAGAATGGGCAAAAACTGACTATTCTGAAAAATTTATAACTACACTTCCAATTCAAGCTGATTGTTCAAACTCAGGTTTACAACATTACAGTGCGTTAATTAGAGATGAGTTTGGTGGAAAAGCAACAAACTTAATTCCATTAAATAAACCAAGTGATGTTTATAATTTAGTAGCAAATAAAGTTAGTGAAAAACTACGACAATATAAAAGATTTCCTAGAACAGACGAGGAAAAGAAAAAGTATTATGATGCTTATTATTCTTCTCTTTGGTTAGAGTATGGGATTGATAGAAAAATTTGTAAGAAACCAGTGATGTGTTTACCTTACTCTTTAACAAGATATTCTTGTAGACAATATTTAGAAGACCATATTGTCAAAGAATTAACTGAAAGAGGAACTCAACATAAATTTGGAGATGACTTATTTAAAGCTACTCAATATTTAACACCGATTGTTTGGGAAGCTATTAATGAGGTTGTTCTTGGTGCAAAAAGAATAATGAAGTTTTTAAAAACAGTCGCAAGACTAGTTGCATCAGAAAATCTGCCAGTTTGTTGGACTAGTCCTTTAGGATTTCCAGTTCAAATGATGTGTTACAAAAAAGAAAGTAAACGTGTCAAAACTAAAATGGGAGATAGCATTGTTAAATTATCTATTGCTTCTGATACTGATGAAATTGATAAACGAAAAACTTCTCAATCTGTATGTCCAAATTATATCCATCATTTAGACAGTTCTTGTTTAATGTTAGCAGTAGTAAAAGCTAAAGAAGCAGGAGTTGATAATTTTAGCTTAATCCATGACAGTTTTGGTTGCGTTGTTACCGATACAAAAACAATGGCAAATGCAATTAGAGATGCTTTTTGTGAAATCTACCAAAAAGATGTTTTGATGGATTTTGCGAATGATATGAGAAGCATGTTATCTGAGAAGAACTTAAAGAAATTCCCAGATATGCCAACTAGAGGAAACCTTGATTTAGAGCAAGTAAAGAAGTCTACCTTTTTTTGTATATAGAAGTATGCACTAGTGGATATAAAGTTCCACTAGTAGCTAACTAAACAGTTAGCTTTTCAATCACAAATAAAAGGAGTTAAATTATGAGTGATATACCAATTAAGGTAAGTGTAGCAGGGGAAGCAATATATCCTCACCTTATGAAACCTGATGTTCGTTTTAATGAACATGGAGAATTTAAGGTAACTTTAAAAATAGATAAACAAGACGCTTCACAGATGGTTAAAGAAACAGACCAAGCTATAGAAGACAGTCTAGCTAAAGCCGAAAAAGACAATAAAGGTAAAAAAGTTAAATCTGCACCTAAACCTTACAAAGAAGAAAGCGGTAATGTTTTCTTCAAATTCAAAATGAAAGCTAGTGGTGTAAACAAAAAGACACAAGAAAAGTTTACTCAAAGACCACAGCTTTTGGATAGTAAGAAAAATCCTATATCTCCAAGTACGAGTATATGGGGTGGTTCAATTATGAAAGTTGCTTATCAATTAATACCTTACAATTCACCTGCAATCGGTGCAGGAGTAAGTCTCAGATTAAAAGCAGTTCAAGTAATTAAACTAGTAGAGGGTAAATCAAATAATATCTTCAAAGAAGAAGATGGTTTTGAAAATAAACCTGAGAAAGAGAACTCAAATGCACAACCGCAAGAAGTACAAACGAGTTCGGATTTCTGACAAGGTTGAGTTAAAATCAGGATTAGAAGAAATAATTTACAACGAACTCAAAAACAAAAAAATTCATTTTGTTTATGAGGGAATGAAAATTATATTTCAACTACCTACTCAACAGAAAACCTACACACCTGACTTCCCAATAAATAATTCTTTTATTGTGGAAGCCAAAGGTGGTTTCAATTCACAAGATAGAAAGAAGCACAAATTAATAAAGGCACAAAAACCTGAATTAGATATTCGTTTTATCTTTTCAAATTCAAAAACCAAAATAGGAAAAAAATCATTAACAACTTATGGCAAGTGGTGTGAACTAAATAATTTTAAATACCATTGTGTCCAATCAACAAAAAAACCATTCCCAGATGAATGGTTAAAAGAAATTAAAAATGAGAGAAGAAACTAAATATATTGTAATTCATTGTTCTCAAACTCGTCCAAGTCAAAATTGGGGAGCAAAAGAGATAGATAGATTACACAGAACAAATGGGTGGTTAAAAATTGGATATGGGACTGTTATTAAACGTGATGGCGAAGTTCAACAAGGTCGTCAAGATAATGAAGTTCAAGCACATGTCAAAGGTTATAATCATAATTCTTTTGGAGTTTGCCTAGTAGGTGGAGCAAAAGAAGAAAACTGGAAATTACCACATGACAATTTCACTGGGGAACAATTTGAAAGTTTAAAACAAGAATTAACAAGATTAATTAAAAAATATCCTGACGCACAGATAGTTGGACACAGAGACTTAGATGATAAAAAGTTCTGTCCTAGTTTTGATGTTAGGGAATATTTATTGAATGAGGATATTCCTAATTACAAATTCCAAGATGGTTTAACGTCAGAAGCCGATTTACAGGAATTGCGTGATGATGGAACAATCTAATGAAAAGTTTCTTCGCCATGCTCCTTGTAATAATTGCGGTAGCCGAGATAATTTAGCAATCTACGAAAACCATACGTACTGTTTCGGTTGCCGCATTTATTTAAAAACAGATGGTCAAACTCTTGACCTAAAAACAATCAACAAAAAAGAAAAGGAACACAAGATGATAACAGGAAAAATAGAAGCACTTCCTAAAAGGAAGATTACTTCAGAAACCTGTAAAGTATTTAATTATGAGACTGGAATTTATAATGGTAAGCATTGCCATATATCTAATTATTTTGACAAACAATATAATAGGGTAGCACAACATATTCGTTTTCCTGACAAATCATTTATTTGGTTAGGAGATACAGATAAAATCACTTTATTCGGACAAAACCTTTGGAGAGATGGCGGAAAAATGGTCGTAGTTACAGAGGGAGAATTAGATGCAATGTCTGTTTCTCAATGTCAGAATAATAAGTTTCCAGTAGTATCAGTTCCATCAGGTGCGGCTTCAGCAAAGAAATATATTTTAAGAGAATTAGAATGGCTTTCTAAATTTGAAACCATAGTTTTAATGTTTGACCAAGATGAAGCAGGAAATAAAGCTAGTATAGAATGTGCAAATATTTTACCTGTAAGAAAAGCCAAGATAGCAAAACTTCAAGCTAAAGATGCAAGTGAATTACTTCAAGCAGGAAAACAAAATAAAATTATAGATGGAGTATGGGAAGCAAAAACATACTCTCCTGCAGGAATTATAGAGGGTACTGAAACTAAAGATTTACTTTTAAAAAATGAATATGTTGAAACTTATCCTTACTGTTGGAATGGTCTCAATAAAAAATTATCTGGCATTAGACTTGGAGAAATAAATTTATTAACTGCAGGTACTGGCACTGGAAAAAGTCAGGTCTGTCGTGAGATAGCTTTACATCTTATAAATCAAAAAATTAAAATTGGATATATTGGTTTAGAAGAAAGTGTTGCAAGAAGTATTCAAGGTCTTGTTTCAATTCCATTAAATAAATTAATTCATGACCCAGAAGTTAGAAAGAAAACTTCTGATGAAAAAATTATAAAAGAATGGGAGCAAGTAAAAGAGTATGTTGCTTTCTATAACCATTTAGGTTCATCAGATTGTGATGACGTAATGAATAAGATTAGGTACATGGTTAAAGCGTCAAATTGTAAAATAATTTTTCTAGACCATATATCAATACTTATTTCAGCATTATCAGATGGAGATGAACGAAGATTAATAGATAACATAATGACTTCGTTAAGAAGATTAGTACAAGAATTAAAATGTGGAATATTTATTGTTGCACATCTTAAAAGACCAGAGGGAAAAATTTCACACGAACAAGGTTTAGAAGTTAGTCTTGCACATCTTAGAGGTTCACATTCTCTTGCAACCATACCAAATCAAATTATTAGCTTTGAAAGAAATCAGCAAAGTGAAACAGAAAATAATATTTTAACTGTCAGAGTTTTGAAAAATAGATTTAGTGGAGATACAGGAGTTGCTTCAACTTTAACTTACAACAAAGATACTGGTCGTCTAACAGAGGGCGATTTTGATGGATAATAAATTATTAACTAAATTTATTTTATCTTTCTTAATTGAAAAAGAAGATTATTTAAAATTATCACAAATACAACAACAGTTGGTATTTGAAACTTGCAAGACAATTATGACTGCAATTTACAATGCCATTAAATATGAGAATGTCTATCCAGTAATAATGTGTGGAGATGTTGAAGCAAAACATATTATTGGAAAAGCAATTAAATCAGTAGAACACATTCTTCCAAGTACAAACAAAATTACAATATCACTTATACATTAAAAAATGACAAGACAGGCAACATCACGTCTAGCTTGGGAAACTCCATACAAAAAAGCCAATGAAGTTTACCAAAGGAACTTCAACATAATTTTCAATAAACAAAATTCAAAAAAAGAACCATTAAGAAATAGTGAAATCAATGAGAAGTTTAATAGAAAGTTTCATTGATGTTGGTAGTGGTTTCATTTTAGCGATTTTAATACAGTTGCTAATTTTTCCGATTTTCGATTTACGACCAAGCATACTTGATAGCGTTTGGATAGCTTCAATTTTTACTGGGGTTTCCATAACACGTTCTTGGTTATGGAGAATGTTATTTAAAAAATTTTAATTATGAAACTAGTAATTGACGTGGAGACCAATGGTTTCCTAGACAAGCTAGACTTCAAAATTCATTGTATGGTCTGTAAGGATATAGATACTGGAAAAGTATATTCCTATAATCCTGACCAACTTGATGAGGGTCTACAGTTACTAAAGAAAGCTGATTTATTAGTAGGACACAGTATTTTAGGGTTTGATTTACCTGCTTTAGAAAAGCATTTTGGCTATTATTATAAAGGTTCAGTCCTAGATACGCTTTTATGTTCACGTCTTATTTGGGCAAATAGAAGTGAACTTGACTGGCAATATAAGGAATTACCGCCAAAACTATATGGAAAACATTCACTAGAAGCATGGGGTTTTCGTTTAGGACTTCGTAAAGGAGATTTTCAAGAACATAATGATTTTTCTACATGGACTTTGGATATGCAGGATTATTGTCAACGTGATACTGAAGTGTGTCATTTACTTTATAAATTAATTGAAAAACAAAATTATTCTAAAGACGCAATTAAATTAGAACATCAATTTGCTTATTGGATAACAAAACAAGAACAAGGTGGTGTAGATTTTGATGAGACGACTGCTCAGTCGCTATATACAATCCTTACTAAGAGAAGACTAGAGTTAGAAAATAAACTTTCTCTAGTCTTCGGAAGTTGGAAAAAATCTTTAGGATTTAAAATCTATAAAAGAGATAATAGAAAAAGAGGAATTAAAGCAGGTGTTCCTGTTGAACAATTTAAAACAGAAATATTTAATCCAAATTCAAGGGAGCATATTGCAAATAGATTAAAAACTTTAGGGTGGAAACCTAAATCATTTACCGCAACTGGTAAGCCAGAAGTAAATGAAAGAATATTAAAAGAAATTTCTTATCCTGAAGCAAAATTAATTTCAGAACACTTAATGGTTCAAAAAAGATTAAGTCAATTATCTGATGGAGAACAAGCATATTTAAAATTAAACAAAAAAGGAAAAATTTATGGAAAAGTTATCACAAACGGAGCAGTTACAGGTCGCTGTACGCACCACTCGCCAAATTTGGCACAGGTGGTGTCAAAAGGGTCTGAGTATGGTGCTGAGATGCGTTCTCTTTTTATTGCTCCTGCCAACATGGTCTTTCTTGGGATTGATTTTAATTCTCTTGAGCTTAGGGTACTTTCACATTATCTGCATCATTACGACAGTGGGGATTTTAAAAAATCATTACTTGAAACAGATATACATTCCAAAAATCAAAAATTACTCGGATTGGAAAGTCGTGCTAAAGCTAAAACATTTATTTACGCTTACATTTATTCTGCAGGAAATGAACGGTTGTCAGAAATACTTGATGTCTCTGTTACAGAAGCAAGACGAATAAGAGAAAAATTTGAGAAAGCAATTCCTGCATTAAAACATTTAAAACAAGCAGTCATAGTAAAATATAAAAATCATAAATGGATTTATGGTTTAGATAAAAGAAAATTAATGTGTAGAGCAGAATATTCTTCTTTAAATACATTAATACAAAGTGCAGGTGCTTTATTAGTTAAAGCAGGAACAATTTTACTAAATCAAGAATTAACTTCAGCAGGTTTAGTCTGGGGTAAGGATTATAGAATGGTTTTGCACGTCCATGATGAAATGCAATTTGTTGTTCATAAAGACAAAGTAGAAAAATTTAAAAAGATAGCTTCTACAATATTTGAGAAAACACAAAAATTCTTTGACTTCAAATGTCCATTGGCAGGAGAAATTAAAGTAGGACAGAATTGGAGTGCCACACACTAATAAATTCGACTTAGATTTGCAGTTTGGTAAAAAATTTGAAAACGCTTTTCAAAAGTTTGTAAATGGAACTCTTGAATGTAAATGCGATAGAATTTGGCATAGAACAGGCAATGTATATATAGAGACTGAAAGTAGAGGAAAACTCTCAGGTATCAATAAAACAACCGCTAAAAACTACGCTTTTTGCTTATATTCAAAAGATAGAAATGATGATGACCAAATTTGGTTAGTTATTCCAACTCATTTATTAAAAGAATTTATTAAAGATTATCCCATTAGAAGTGGTGGAGATAATTATACTTCTAAAGGTCATATCGTACCTGCCAAAGATTTAATTGATTTTCAAATTCAACAACAAAAATTTCATGTCCAATAAATTTAAGTATCAAAAATATAGAATAATTTGGTTTGACCCAACAGCTAACTCAGAATGGCAATCTAAAAAAGAATTACAAGAATTTACACCTGAACAATGTGTAATTGAAGCATACGTTTTTTCTAAAGATAAGAAATTCGTTAAAACTTTTTCTTCATGGACAATAGATGGAGATGGAGAATTTAACTTTGGAGACACGAATGTTTTACCTAGAGCAACAATAATAAAAATGGAGAAAATATATGACAGAACAAAATGAAGCACACTTTGAATTGCATGATGCAAACAAAGATAAAATATTTCAAGAAAAGAAAAGAATGAAGAACATGAATGAGTTCTACCGAAATACTGAAAAATATATGTTGGTAGATGGAGACTTACTCAGTTACAAAATTACTTCTGGTTTAGAAGAAGCTATTGACTGGGGAAATGATGATTGGACTTTATGGTCTGATTTTAATTTAGCAAAACAACTTTGGCAGCAATCTATTGGTTTTTATATGGGTTTAACAAAATCCAAAAATCCAATTATTTGTTTTTCTGATAAAAAGAATTTTAGAAAACAATTAGATAGTGATTATAAATCTTTTCGTAAGAAAATCAGAAAACCTATTTGTTATAAACCATTAAGAGACTGGATTGAGAAAACACATCAGTGTGTTTCTTATAAAAATCTAGAAGGTGATGATGTAATAGGTCTATTAGCTACTGGAAAATATAAAAATAATTGTGTGATAGTTTCTGGAGATAAAGACATGAGAACAATTCCTGCATGGCAAATGTGTATTGTTGATGACCAATTAGAAAAGGTAGATGCAAATTTAGCTGACCATTTCTTTTGCACACAAGTTCTCACAGGAGATAGCAGTGATGGTTATAAAGGTTGTGTAGGAGTTGGTGCAATAAAAGCATCTAGAGTTCTTTTAGATAAGAAAAAACTTAGCGAACAATGGGAAGCTGTCATTAGAGAATATGTCAGAAATAAATATGTTATTGATGATGCTTACCATCAGGCAAGACTTGCCAGGATATTAAGAGAAGGCGAGTACGATTATAAATTAAACAAACCAATATTATGGAGTTATGAATATGAACACTACAGACATTTTAGAGAAAACAAAAAAGTTAATTAATGAAAGTCGCCATGATGAACATGGAGATAAGTTAATTAACCATGAGAATATTTCTAGATTGTGGACTGCTTACCTTCAAAATAAATTTAAACTTAACCTAGTAATTTTACCTGAAGATATTGCAAATCTTATGTCACTTTTAAAGTTGGCAAGAACACAGTCAGGAAAGTTTAATCTTGATGATTGGATTGATGCTTGTGGTTATGTCGCAATTTCAGGTGAAATAGCTAACAAGCGGAATACTATAAAAAGTTCCACTTTAGGAGTATCTAATGGAAAAAAAGATAAAAATACCACAGATAAGTAACGATTTAATAAAGTATTTAGACGATATTTTTCCTAACAAAAGTGCTGACCTTAAAGATACTGAAAAAGAAGTCTTCTTCAAAGGGGGACAAAGGTCAGTCGTAAACCATCTAATCAAACAAAAACAAATACAAGAGGAGAATTAATATGTGTGTTTCAATTAAAGCACCAAGTCCGCCACCTGCTCCTGAACCAATACCTATACCGCCAAGAAATACAGTGTCAGGTGCGGTTACTAAGCAAAATGCACCTATGTATGCAGATGCAGAAGGTAGGAATGTTAATGTTGCTTCAACAGTTTCTAGAAGAAGAACTGGCAGAGGCACGTTAAGAATACCTTTAGCTAGTTCAGGTCTTACAGCAAGTGGCTTAAATTTACCTTCAAGTTAATAGTTAATGGAACGATATGTCTTATCGGATAAAGCAATAGAAGATAGAAGTTCTATTCAGTCACAATACAATAAATTAGAAATTAAAAGAGAAACTTATTTAGAAAGAGCAAGAGATTGTGCAAAATTAACAATCCCAACTTTATTTCCTGACAAAAGTGTAAACGAAGCTACAGAATATAAAACTCCATATCAAAGTATTGGAGCAAGAGGTGTAATGAACCTAGCATCTAAATTGATGTTAGCATTAGTTCCACCCAATGCACCATTTTTCAGACTAAGTGTAGATGATTTAGTTTATAGACAAATTCAAGCAGACCCAAGAAGTAAAAGTAAAATTGAAGAAGGTTTATCTAAAATTGAAAAAGCTGTCATGGACAATTTGGAAGTTTCTAATGACAGAGTTGCCATATATGAAGCTCTGAAGCAGTTGATAGTTTCTGGTAATGTACTTTTAAAATTAACAGATAAGGGTTTAAGAATTTATCGTTTAGAAAACTATGTAATTAATAGAGACCCACAGGGTGCTGTTTTAAAAATTATAATTAAAGAAGGTATTAATATAAATACTTTACCACCTAAAATTAGAAAAGCAGTTTTAGAAGGTAAAGAAAACCAGGACGAATATAAAGATAAAGATTTAGAATTATATACTTGTGTTACTAGAGAACCTAAAGGTTATAAATTAGTACAGGAATGTCATAAGAAAATTATTTTAACTAAAGAATATAAATTAGATAATTTACCTTTTATTGCTTTAAGATTTAATCGTGTTGATGGCATGGACTATGGAAGAAGTCATGTTGAACATTTTTATGGCGACCTTCGTAGCTTGGAAGGTTTATCAAGAGCAATATTAGAAGGTTCTTCAGCATCATCAAAGATGCTTTTTATGGTTTCACCAAATGGAACTACTAGAGCATCAGCATTAGCAAAGGCAAGTAATGGAGCAATCATAGAAGGAAATGATGGAGATGTTTCAGTTTTACAAGCTAATAAGTTTGCTGATTTTCGCATCAGCTTTGAAATGATGAATAGAATTGAAACAAGATTAAATTTTGCATTTTTATTAAATGC
>Ga0066848_10000933_pt1 | contig 10528 bp, 9 predicted proteins | sample ETNtaG_23_FD_65491 | JGI IMG/M metagenome (GOLD analysis project Ga0066848, IMG submission 65491) | Marine microbial and viral communities from oxygen minimum zone, Eastern Pacific Ocean - ETNP201310SV72 | ecosystem: Environmental > Aquatic > Marine > Oceanic | place: Pacific Ocean: Eastern... | reverse complement strand
CATTGGTGGATTCCAATTTTCCTGACAATAAATAATCTTCTTTAATAGGCTGTTTTGATTTTTTTGGATAAATACATGAACTTCCAAGATTGATATAGGTTCTCACATTATTTTTACAACATGCATCTAATAAATTTAGCTGAATATAAATATTCTCAAACAAAAACTCTTTTGGATAGGTAAAATTTGCAAGTATTCCACCCACCTTTCCTGCGCAATTTATTACTATATTGGGTTTTGTTTTGTTTAAAAATTTATTTACTTTATTCCAGTTTGTTAGATCTAGCTTTTTCCTGCTCCGAACAATAATGTTTTTTAAGCCTAACTTTTTAAAGTATCTTAAGATTGAGGATCCAACCATCCCATTGTGGCCTGCTATAAATATTTTTTTTTTTTTTAATGCTATTTTCATAAATTAATTTAAATACATAGTATACATAATAAATTAATAATAAACCTAAACCAACATTAATTAATATTGAGGTAGTTCAATTGGGTAATATTGTTTTTAAAATTGATAAAGCATAAAATGATATACAAAAAAAATTTAGTAAAACAAATTTTTTATTTGTTAACTCTTCAGTAAAATTTAAATAAATTTTATTTTTTATTAAAAGAAAAAAAATAAAATATAGTAAAGGATCATAAGTTTCGTGGTAATAGTAACGATCTGGTTCAAGAAAAATAAGTGTTAGAAAAATAACCAGATCAGTAATCTTGTTTTTGTTTTTCTCATTAACAAATAAAGTTACGAATAATACGCTCACACTTATTAAAGAAAAAAAATAAAACAAATAATTATTACCAAAGATAAATAATGAAATTTTATAAAATACACCTCCCCCTGCACCAAAACTATAATTAAAATATAATATTAGAAGATATAAACAAACTATGGATAAAATAATATTTTCAGTTTTAAAAAAAGATAGTTTAAAATAATTTTTAATGTTTGGTAACAAAAAAGGGATGGAGTAAAAAAAAATAATTGAAATAGTTATGAAAAATTGATTTACAAATCTAGGCAACTCTATTTCATGATTAATATGTTGTATGAAAAAATTTACGTCCAAAATAAATACATAATATAACGCAGGCAAACTTAACAATATATTTGTTAAAATATAATATAATAATTTTGTTGATAATTTTAAATCAAGATAAAATCTCAGAAAAAAATAAATACTAAACAAGGCATAAATTGGTCTAAAATAGGCTGCGCATGCAACAAATAACGCATTCAAAAGAATATAAGGTAAATTTTTTTCTTTACTAGATTCATATTTTAAAAAAAAATAAAAACCGACTAATAAAAATATAAGAGATAAGTTTTCACTGCCCAGCCAAAAAGAACTTGATCGAAAATATGGAGAAAAGAATATTATGCAAGGTAATAAACTTTTAAGATTTTCTTTCTGAAATTTATATTTTAATTTTAGGCATAAATAAAAAAAATAAGGTATTGCTAATGATAAGTGTAAATTAATTAATCTGGCAAAAGTTTCGTCGAATGATATTTTTTCCAAAAATAAAAAAAAAACTATATAAATTGGTGAATGATTAGTTTCAAATTTTTCATAGTTTAAAAATGAATTACTAAAATTTTCATTAAAAAAAGACAGAATTGAATTTTTATGGAATAAGTAATCTGTAATATATCCGCCTGCAAAATCTTCGTTGAAGTAAAAACCTACAAGCAACGAAAGATATAATAACAGATAAATAATAGAAATATTTTTTGAATTTATATTCATTTTTTAAAAAAATTTATTTTTTTTAAAAAAAATGGTCCAACTAGCCTTCCACAAAATCTTGAAAGATAATTTAATACTTGAGCTCGAAATTTATTATTAAAAAATAACAAAATATATGCAAAAGCTTTTATTAAATAATAAACACATTTTAAATAATTAATTACAAAACCTATCAAATTTCCACGAATGCTCATATCTATATGGTGTCCAAGAACTCCTAATCTAAAGCTTCTATTAATTAACCACTTTAAATTCAATCTGTATTCATGAATATCTTCAAAAACTTTTACGGTTTTACTCCAATATATTTTATAACCATAACTGTCGATTTTTGAAAAAAACAACTGGTCTTCTCCAATTCCAAATTTATTTAAAATTTTATCAAATATTAACTTATGTTTTTTTATAATATTGTATTCTAAAAAAACATTATTACTCGCAGCCCAGTTAACTCTTTTAATCGTGTTTTTTTTATAAGTTTTCTCAAAAAATTGGGAATAATTAATTTTATTTGTGAAGTGTAAATATTTTTTTTTCAAAGGTAATTGTGGTCCTGTAACAATTTCTGCGCCAGTAAATTTCATTACTTTAAAAACATTCTTAAGCCAAAAACGGTCCACAACACAGTCATCATCAAAAAAACATATAAATTTAGGGTTTATTTTTTTTGCTTCATTAAGACACTTATTTCTTGCATGAACAACGCCTCTTTTTTTTTCATGCGATTGAATTATTTTATATTTAAATGATTTTTTCAATTTTTTGACTAATTTAAACGAAGAATATTCAATTGTATTATCAACAATAATAATTTCAATTTTAATATTTCGTATCACATATAAATTATTAATACTCTTTAAACATCTAAGTAAACTAAGATTTCTATTATAGGTACATATACAAATAACAAACTTCATAAATATTAATAGTATTTAAAATTTTGATGAAAAAAATTACTAAATTTTAAATATTTTTTTAGAATAAACATTTGTAAAAATAACAATTGGAATTATATAAATTCCTAAAACCTCAAATAATACTCTTTCAATAGATACTTTTAATTGCCATTCGATAGGAACAGAAGTAAAAATGTAGAAACTATGTATCAATAAAAAATTTAAAATCAAAGAAGCAAAATAATAAGTTAAATCAATTTTATTTTTTTTATAAACAAACAAAAATAGCATTATTGATATTGAAATTACGTAAAGCAAGTTAGAAGCTAATCCAAAAAAGAAGTATTTAGAAGTTACAAGAATTCTATCAAGTGAAATAAAACTAAATAAATGCAAAATGTTAGAATATTCATAATTACTAAGTTGCAGAAGATTATTTAGTCCGATTGTTTTAAAAATAAAAAATCTCAAAATTATTAATAAAATAAATGAAAAAATTATACTCAACTTAAATAAAAAACTTTTTTTTGGTAAACACAATATTAAAAATATAGATATAAATGAAAAAAACATTGCTTCATTTTTAATCCATATAGAACTTAATAATAATAGCATCATCATAATGCTATAGAAATTTAATAAATTTTTGGAAATATTATTTTTAATTATCAAATAAAGATATTTAGAAAAAAGAGTAAAAATTGAAAATATTAAAACTTCTTGATATCCATTAAATAACAAAATATTATAAGTTAAAATTATTATTATTGAAGAAAATAATATCTTATATACATTATTAAAATCTAAAAGTTCTGCAACCGAAAAAATTGATAAGCAAAAAAAGAAGATATAAAAAATTCTTCCGAGGTATTCATATTCTAAAAAACTTATTTTAGTATAAATAGCCCAAATAAATGTTCCCAATTGCGGATATTCTTGTCGAGGATTATTTTTGAGATTATAAATATCGCCACCTTCTATAAAATTGAGTGTTTTAAGAAACCAAAAATTTTGTGCGTCCCATCCCAATTTAAGATTATTTGCAAGATCAAAAGAAAATACCAAGACGAAAATAAATAAAAAAATTAATTTTATATCAATTTGTTTAAGTTTCCAATTTTCAATTATAAAAAAAAATAGATTTGTGCAAAAAACGATAATGAGAACTACAAAAATTAAATCAAAATTTTTTTGGTTAATAAATGATAACAGCAAGAGAATAAAAATATTAATTATCGAACCTAATGAAATTTTTTCGACTATTGATTGTTGTCTTATATTTAAAAAATTAAGATAATATTGAGGAAAGTAACAAAAAATAAAAATTACCAATATTTGTAGGAAAATTTGAAATATTTCAATCAACTAAGTCTCTCCAAAAAATAACAATTATCAATTTTCTCTAAAACTTTAAAATTATTTAAATTATATGATGAGGTTAATTTTAAAGTAATCTCCTCAATATGTTCTAAATTATTTTCATTATTTGTAATTTTTATAAACAATTTTCCTAACCTGATATTAAATTTTTCTAAATCAAGATTTAAATCTATTTCCTTAGATTGATCTTCAAATATAAAATTTTTTGATAATAAAAGCATAGTTTTATCTTCTGCTCTATTTGTAATTTCTAAACTAATTTTATTGATATTATTATTTGTTGAAAGTATTGCTTTTTTTATACTAGATCTATATGGAGGATTCACATTTCCAACGAACAGACCTTTTTTTAACTTTACAAATTTTATTTCATCTTGTTTCTTATAGTTTAATAAAATTAACTTATCCTTATATATATTATCATTAATTAAATTAAAAAAAACCCATTCGGAACTAGGATGGATTTCATAGTTAATAATCTTTACCCTTTTATTTAATTCATATTTTAATTTAAGAAAATATAAAAATGCAACTGACTCATCTTTGCAAAAACTATAATTTTTAGCAATCCTGCTGTCATAACCATCCCTATTTACAAAATAGATCTTTTTTAAAAAGTTCGTACTTCCAATTAAAGAAAGGGAAACAATAATCAAGATAAAATATTTTAAAATATAAAATTCTATTTTTTTTTTCATATAGTATTTTAAAATAACAAATATAATATTAATTAATTTATTTTTTCATTCTGTTCAATAATTCTTTCTAAAGATTTAAAATGAGCAAATTGAGTAAACTTTTTTGCTTGCTTTTTTGCGAAATATTTTTTTTTCTTTAATTCATCTTTGGTTGATTCTTTAAATTTATCAAATTTATTTAAAAGATCCAATGTGTCGTTGCTTTTAAATAAAAAACCATTTTGACCATTTGATAATATTTCATTAGGACCATTGGGACATTCACTTGATATAATTAATGTATTACTTAAAGCTGCTTCAAGAATTACAAATCCTGGGTCTTCCCATAAAGAAGTTAGTATAAAACAATCCGCATTAAGTAAGTATTTATAAACATTTTTTTGATATCCTAAAAAAAATACTTTATTTTGAATTTCTAATTTTTTTACTTCTTCTTTTAACATTTTTTCCTGTTCACCTTCTCCTAATAAAATTAAATAATAATTGGGATATTTGATCAATATCTTCTTAAATGCCTTTATTAATAAAAGAAAGTTTTTTTGCCGTGTTAGCCTTCCAATTCCAATAATCAGGTTTTTCTTTACTATATTTAAATCTTCAATTTTTTCTTTTTTTTTCTCTAAAAACTCATGTGGTTGAATAACTGGATCTCTTAAAACAAACAGTTTATTTTTATTAAAGATATTCATTTTTTTTAAGTATTTATAGGTAGTTATCGTTGGACATGTAACTTTATGAATATTTTTTGAAAATAATTTCCAAAACATATAACGAATGAAATTTAATTTTGGCAATCCAGAAATTCTAAGAATAATTTTAGTTTTATTTTTCATTATTATTGTTAAAAAAATCGGAAGCGAAGTAAGCAAATGAGTAATTAAATAATCTGGTTTTTTTTTATTTAATAAATTTAATAACTTAAAAAAAGTTAGAATAAAAATTAATGTGTAAGATATCCTACTTTTTAAAAAACCTCCTTTGGGTAAATAATTTAAAATATTTTTTTTATTTAGATTTATTATTTCAATTTTTGGATCAATTAATTTTTTGTAATTGTTCCACTCACCAACTGCATCAACTATAGCTACATTAATATTACTATTTTTTTTTGAATATTTTAGTATAGACTCTGCAGACTTAATTACTGAAGAAACAGTTGCAACTTTTGATATAAATGGAGACCAGTAATAAATTTTCATTATTATTCAAATTATCTTTTCGCTATAAAAAAATATCCTAGAGGAAATATTTCCTTAAGATTTGTTTTAACAAAAATCTGTATAGTGCAATCTAAAATATAAGCTAATAATAAACATGCTTGATTCAAAATAGGTACGAATCTTAGATAAGGGTATAGCAATGAATAACTAGCTATAAATGGACCAAACCCTAAGGGTTTAACTTTTATATTATTAAATCGATGTTTTTTTAAGTTTAACTCAATAAATTGCTTGCTAAATCTAAAATAATCTTTTGGCGCTCCATGTATTTGATAAATAAACGGAACAGCTCCAATGAAGCTACCTCCTTTTTTTATAATTCTATAAATTTCAGAAAAAGCCAATTTATATTCCGGCAAATGTTCTAGAACGTTAAATAAAAGAACATTATTATATTTTTTTGTGGGAATTTTTAATTTTTTTGTTAAATCAGAATAAAAAATATTCATCTTTTTGTTATTTTCTCTATTTGTATAATGAAATTTTGATTTACCTTTCACAAAGTTAGAAAAAGTTTTATTTTTTATATTTGTTGCACCAAACTCTAGAGAAATACCATAAAGAGCAATATTTAAACATTCAAAAATCTGCAAAGTTCTTAATAAGCTATTATTTTGAAAAATTAATTTGAAAAAATTTAAATGATTTTTATTCATTAGACTAAATATTATTAAGATTTAATTATTTTATATATCATCAACAATTAATAAATTAATTGGTCAATTTATTTTAGTAATAAGAGATCAAACTAGACAATAGTTTAAATTGATATCTCCAATTTCCCAAAATATTAAACGATAAAGCACACTCATAAGTACAACGACACTTTGACTTAAGAATAAAATCTTTAGTATTTTTATTTTTTGAACTATTCCACACTTTCATAAAATTCATATCATATTCTCGTAAATCACCAATCATTCTATCTTCTAATATTTCACATGGAAAAACTTTACCATCAGCCGTAATGACACCAAATAATGATGAAGCATGACAAGAACTTACATAACTATTATTTGGATAAATTTTTTTTACAAGTTCCCATGATATATCATCTTTTTTATTATGAATTCTCCCTTGTAGTGAATTTTCATTATAATTAATAATTTTTTTTTGTTTTTTATACTCTTTGATTTTTTTTGTAATCCATGTGTATGCTTTTAAAATTTTATCTATTTTGTCTTTAGGTCTAGAATAAACTCCTTCATCTCGCACAATACAACATTTTAAAGAATCTATTTTACAATCATCTGTTAAATAATAAAAAATTTCCTCTATGTTGTTACAGTTTTCGTGGTTTACCGTTATACTTACGCTTGGACTAATTTTTGGATTTTTTAAATCTTTTAAAGCTCGGTGACTCAATATACAGTTTTCAAAGAGATTTTCTATTTTTCTGATCTTATCGTGTTTCTCTGGGATATCATCAACTGATATTTGAATATTAATTTCTATATTTTTATCAAATTTATTTATCTCCTGAGCAAAATTTAAAATTCTATCTGGCAGACTACCATTTGTAGTTACATAGATTGATTGAATAGTAGTATTTTTTATATATAACTTCGCAATATCAATAATATCTTTTCTTGCAAATGGCTCTCCTCCAGTAAAGTTTACATTTAAAAGGGTATTACCAAGATTTTCTGTCATTTTTTCAATTTCCAAAATATTTAAATCACCAACAAAAGTTTTTGGGTTATCAAAATCTATAAAACAAAAAGAACATCTAGCGTTACACCTGTTTGTAAGAAAGTGTATTAAGCTAACTGGAGATTTTTTTGTTAAATAAACATTTTTTAACACTCTGAAAAATTTTGCTTTGTTTGTAACCATTTCATATTTATTCTTGTGTAAACAATTGCTTTATCAGATCATCTTTTAACAATAAACTCGCAACAAATCCAATGCCAGGGGCAAAAATGCCAATCAAAGACAATTTTAAACTTTTTAAAAAGTAGTTATGTGAATAGTTAATTTTAATAGCAGTCAATAAACAAAATAAAGATAACAAGCCTATCCCTAATATATATCCAATGAAAAAAAAATTATCTAACGATGCCAATGGAAAAATTAATAAATAGACAAATGGGACAGAAGATATTAATAAAAGAAAACTTTGTCTGCATGGGAATTTAATAAATAATCTTAAACCTGTAGAACCATATACAAATCTTTGTCTGAAAAAGTGTTTAAAGTTTCTATCTTTATGAAAGACATATATTTTAGGATTAAAAATGATTTCAAAATTATTTCTTTTTATGTTTAGTATTAGTGATACTTCCTCTCCCGAATATAATTCTTCGTACATTCCTCCCAATTTTTTGTAAATTTTTGTTTTTACAACTAGGTTGCAACTAGGTAAAAAATTAATTGTACCTTCAATTTTTTTTCGACTTCTTACAGCTGTATTTAGGGTAGAAAAAAATAAGTTTCTAAATTTTGAAACTAATTTTTTTTCAATATTGTTTGTTAGAGGAGATAAATTTGGTCCGCCAATCGCAGCTGCTCTTTTATATTTTTTAAATGTTTTGTCAACTTGATCTAACCAAGGAGTGGTGGGATATGCATCACTATCAATAAAATATATATAATCAGTTTTACAATGTTTGACTGCTAAATTTCTTTTATGTCCTATAGTTTTATTTCCTGAAACTAATACTGAAATGTTTTTATCTTTTTTAAATGATTCTTTTTTATCTAAAATAATAATTATTTTTATTTTCTTATAAATTTGTCTTATTTTTTTTATACAAAATGAGAGATTTTTATCGTAGGATCTAGATGGTATTATTATTGTTATTTTACTTCTGAACATATTAGGATAAATAAAAATTTTTTCTATTAATAATACGCAAAATAATTATAATTGTATTATTTTATAAAATTTAATTTTTTTTTTGCTTATAAACTTTTTTTGTTTAATATGAAATAAAAAATTCAGTAAAATTATTTAAAAATGTTAAAAAAAAAATTATCCGTCATTGTGCCGGTTTATAACGAAGAAAAAACCATTATTGCTACTTTAAAAAGACTTGAAGAAACTAAAGATAAAAGAGTTGAATATGAGATAATCATAGTAAATGACGGCTCTACAGACAATACTTTGAAAATGTTGAAATCTAATGTTAATTTGTATCAACATTTAATTGATGGTAAACAAAATTCAGGTAAAGGTAATGCTGTTAAAAAAGGTTTAGAATTTTCGACAGGTGATTATATAATTTTTCAAGATGGTGACTTAGAATATGATCCTGAAGATTTCTCAAAATTTATTGACATCATTCAAAAATTCGAAGCAGATGCAATAATTGGATCAAGATTTAATTACAATAAATATTCACGATCTTTCAATATATTTAATAAATTAGGAAATTATATCCTCACCTTTGTTTTTAACATTTTATATAATACTACTTTTACCGACATATATTGTTGTTACTTTTGTTTCAAAAAAGAATTATTACTTACCCAGAAATTACGAACATATGGATTCGAGCAGCATGCTGAAATTTTATGTAAAGTAATTAAAAAGGGAAAAAAGTTTTTTGAAGTACCAACAAACTATAATGGTAGAACAAGAGAAGAAGGGAAAAAAATAAAGTTTTATCATATATTCCCCGTTTTATTTAGAATTGTTATTGAAAGAATAATACCATAATAAATTATTTATGAAAAAAAAAATAGTTATTATTGGTGCCCTTGGATATTTGGGCACAGAATTGTGTAGATTATATTCGGGAGAGAGTCATTATCATGACATCGTAGGAATTGATAATCGTTTTGTTTCTGAAAGAGTTAACCAATTAAGAAATTGGAATATTAGATTTTTTCAAGGTCAAATTCTTGACAAAACTTTTTTAAAAATACATCTCAAAAATACTGATATTGTCCATCATTTAGCCGGAATTACAGATGTGGCTTATATAAAAAATGAGTCTAGCCGAGAATTAGATGATAAAATTAAAAAAATAGCTATCGAGGGAACTAATAATATTTTGGAAACTATTTCAAACGAATGCAAAATTATATTTCCATCCACTCATGTAATCTTCGAGGGCCTTAAAAAAAAAAAAGAAAATATTGACGAAAAAGAAACACCTTATCCAATTCTTGCCTACTCAAGTAGTAAGATGCAAAATGAACTAGACATAAAAAAATCAAAAAAAAACTACGTTATACTTCGACTAGGATCCGTTTATGGTTATTCAGGTGATTCTACAAGAATAGGTATAATGCCAAATTTATTTTCAAAAATTTCTTCATTAAATGGAACCATTAATTTGTTTTCTGGAGGCAAACAAATAAAAAGTCTAGTCTCAATACAAGATGTGGTTAGATGCCTTAAATTTATGACGGACAATAAAAAAATTAATAACGAAATATTTAATCTTACAAAAGAAAATTCTTCTGTAAAAGAAGTTGCTGAAATTTGTAAAAAAATTAACCCTAAAACAAAATTAAAAATCACCGAATATGAAATACCAAATCTAGGTTATACTCTTTCAAATAAAAAACTTTTGAGAACAGGTTTCAAATTTTTGTACAATTTGGAAACTTCAATCGAAGAAATGATTAAT
>Ga0066848_10000924_pt1 | contig 10601 bp, 8 predicted proteins | sample ETNtaG_23_FD_65491 | JGI IMG/M metagenome (GOLD analysis project Ga0066848, IMG submission 65491) | Marine microbial and viral communities from oxygen minimum zone, Eastern Pacific Ocean - ETNP201310SV72 | ecosystem: Environmental > Aquatic > Marine > Oceanic | place: Pacific Ocean: Eastern... | reverse complement strand
TGTGGATAAAAAACAGAAGGGATGAGGGGATGAGATGGCGGTTAGGGATGACAGGAGTGATGTGAAACAGACAACGGCAGGGTTTCGAGGACCGCTGATGGTGCAATCCCTCACCTCTGCCAAAAGCAAATTCCTATCCCTCAAAATCAGATTTTCTTGGGTTTGGGTGTTTCGTTAAATGGTTTTTAGGAAGTAGTCACCCGCCACAGTTTTATGCTACTAGGTGTTCAGAAATGATTAAAAGATTAGAAATAAACTCAAAGCCTTTTCAAACATTAGTACCCCTATTAGTAGAAAGCTAATATCCTTACCTAACCCACCCCCTGTTTCAACTAAGTTCAGTTCTGTGATATATTCTCGTTAATTCAAACCATTCCAGGTATTGCTGTGAACGATACTCGGTCATATGTATGTATAAGGTAGACACAAAGGGATAACCACTGCGGTTGTCCCTTTTTTATTGGAGCGAGAGAGGAGAGAGTTATGGCAACAAAGAAAAAGAAAAAAATAAAAATAAAAATGAGGCAGATTCTGAAAGCAATAAAATAGAAGAAATTGGAATTAGAGAGTTAACGAGCACATGTTATATGAAGGAAGTTCAGGGATAACCTGGCCATTTATGAGTGAACAGGCAAGTGCTGATCAGAAATTGTGAGGGAATAGATGGGTAAAAAAGAAAAACAAAGGTGGGATATAGAAGATCTGGTGGATCACCTCCCAACATTAATGGAAAACCATCAGGCTGAAGTGGTCAGCAAGCTCGATAAAAAGACACTGGTTGCCCTGGTAGAAAGGGCGGAGGCAGCCTATCGGGATGGCAGGCCACTTGTGTGCAGCGATACCATCTTTGATACTGCCACGTCGGTGTTGAAAAAGATGGCACCTAAACATCCCCTCCTCAACAAGATTGGAAAAGAGAAATGGGATGGCAAAAAGAGGGTTCGGCATCCAGAGTCCATGCTGAGTACAGACAAATCCTGGTCAATTGAAGATACCCGTTTGTGGGTTGCCAGCATAAGGAAAAAGGCGGAGGGCGAGGGGATTGACCCTGATGGGATAGAGGTGCGGGTAACGGCAAAGCTCGATGGTCTGGCCGCAATGCTGCGGGAGGATGGAAGGCTGGTCACTCGTGGTGATGGTACTTATGGGTATGATATATCCATCGCATTTGAAAGAGGCGTGATTGACAAGGGCAACGGTACACCGGGTGTTGGCGAAGTGGTCATGGATCAGGAGTATTTTGATGGCCATCTGACTGACAGCTACTCCCATCCCAGGGGGGTCTGTGTGGGAGTGGTTAAGGCGGAAACCCTCAATGACGATTTTAAACCGATGCTGGATGCGGGAGCGGTTCACTTTACTCCCTACACCACACTTGAGCCTTGGGAAGGATCATTCGATGGCCTCCTTGGGAGGCATGACGAAATCCAGGAGGAGATTCGGAGCTCTACGCCATACCCGATTGATGGTGTTGTCGCTGAAATAACCCACGAGAAACTCAAGCAGAGCCTTGGCTCTACATCGCACCACTATCGATGGCAGATTGCAATCAAGCAGCCACCAGAGCCGGAAGAGGCGACAGTCGTTTCGATCACCTGGCAGACGGGCAAGACCGGCCGATTAACACCGGTGTTGAATGTGGAACCGATTGAACTCTCAGGTGCGACCGTTTCGAACATCACCGCCCATCATGCGATGCAGGTAAAAGAACATCGCCTCGGCAAGGGGGCGGTTATTCAGGCTGTACGGTCAGGTGAGGTGATTCCAAAAATAGTGGGTGTGGTCAAGCCGGCAAAAAAAACAACCATCCCCAGGAAGTGCCCATCCTGTGGTCATGACCTCAAGTGGGAGTCAGACTTCATAACGTGTACCAACCATGAGACGTGTCCTGCACAGAATGCGAGACGCCTTGAATATTTTTTCAAGACCCATGGCCAGGTAGATGGTTTTGGTCCCAGGAGCATCGAAAAACTGATGGGGGCAGGAATCGGCACTCTTGAGAAGATCTATGGGTCGACAGAGAGTGATTTTGAAAAAGCCGGATTTGGCAAGGGGCAGGCAAAGAACCTCAGGCGAGAACTTGATCGGTCACAAGAGGTCCCCATAGAGGACTGGCGTTTTCTGGCTGCTTTTGGGATTGCCAGGCTTGGGGGGGGAAATGCCAGGAGCCTGCTCCAGCACCTACGATTGCGTGATCTTGAGCAGGTTGCTGAAGAGGAAATTGCGTCAATAGAGGGTTTTGCAGAGAGTTCAGCTGCGGACATTGTGACAGGGCTTAAAGAGAGATGGCCGACAATTGAGCATCTGCTGGAATTGGGATTCAACCTTGAGAAGACACCGATGATGAGTGAAACAGCAAATATCGTATCCCCGATTGCGGGGAAGAAGATTGTCTTTACGGGAAAGATGAACCAGGGGTCACGCGACCAGATGCAAAAAGAGGCAACACAACTGGGGGCACAGGTACAAGGCTCTGTGTCGGCTAAGACTGATCTTCTGGTTTGCGGTGAAAACGTAGGGGCATCGAAAAAGGGCAAGGCCAAAAAATTCGGTGTAGAGATGATCGGCGAAGATGACTATATAGCGCTGCTGAAGAAGGGGACGAACAAACCCGCCCAAGCAGCAAAGAAGAGCAAAACCAAGATAAAAGTGACAAAGAAGGTAGCCAAGAAAGTAACCAAGAAGCCTTCAAGCAAGAAAAAAGCGGCCGTCAAGAAGTCGAGTTCATCAGCCAAACTGGAAGGACAGACATTTGTTGTCACTGGCACTCTTTCCTCATTCTCCCGTGCCGAGGCAAAGGCGAGCATAGAGGCCTTGGGGGGCAAGGTCTCCGGAAGTGTCTCGGGCAAGACAGACTGTGTAGTGATCGGTGTTGACCCTGGCTCCAAGGCTGAAAAAGCAAAAGCACTTGGCATAAAGATCATCAAGGAGGCGGCTTTCAAGCGCTTGGTCAGCAGTTAGCCGCTGCAATAGATGCAAGACTAATTTTTAATTTGAAGTAATGGCGAATTGAGAAGACAAGGGGATAGAAATGAAGAAAGAAAAGCCAAAGCCGAAAAGAAAATTCAGACCGAGTGATAACACGCAATACTTGACAGTCGCGGGCGGTGCGATTCTTGTGTTGTTAGTTACATTCGCATTGAATGACTTTGCAGGTCCGACTCAGGATACCTGGGGTATGGTGATTGCAAGTGTTGGTGGGCTTGGAGTCATGATTCTTCCATTGCTTCTTCATATTGATGATAAAGGAAATACCGACGAAAAAGAGAAAGAAATAAAGGAACTCACACGACAGGTGGATTCTTTGGAGGAAGTGAGACATGTAAAGACTATTGAAGGGAATATCGCCCAACTGGGAAATGGGAAGCAAAGTGTCGAGGAGGTTAGACAACTAAAGGAAACGTTGCAGGAAGAACTTGAAGCTCTGAAAGCTGTCGTTGGTGAGAACCATCCTCAATATCATAAATTATCCAATGCTATCAATAAAGCCAGCGATAAAGCCGAAGCGGAAGCCATGGCCATGCGCGATGTGTTTATCTCTATCCCTATGTCCGCTCTTTTGCCAGCGGAGGTTGAGAAGGATAGCGAAGAGGCCAACCAAAGAGCAGATCAGGCCTATCATGACAACCAGATATTGGCTCAACACACATGGAATGCAATTAAAAATAATACACAAGCAACAACACGTTACTCCGCAATACTGGATCACGCTAATCTCGAAGAAATGGATGATGAGCAGGCCGCGGATGACTTGGATCGATTGAAGATGAGCGCAAATTTTGTGATGATTTTACCAGAGAAAATGGTGACGAGCTGTCTGGTTGAAGTCGGATATGCGATCGCTCTGGACATACCTTGTTTGGTATTTGTCAGGGATAGGGGTCATCTTCCTTACGTATTACAGGAGATAGGGCAGCAGAGAAATAATGTGAAAATCTATCGATATAACAACCATACGAATATCGCAGGCATAATTGATCAACATGGGGCAAATCTCCTTAATTTCGACCATCAAGCATAAGAACAGGCCAGTTAATGAATAAGCAGTCGATGATAAAGGCGTACCTTGTCGATCTTGGATACAGAATATCTGTGGCTGAGAGCCTGAGTTCGGGAAACATCCAGTCAAGCCTCGGCAGCGTCCCCGGTGCAACCGAATTCTTTGAGGGAGGTATTACAGTCTATAGCCTGGAACAGAAAGTCAACTTACTCAAAGTAGACAAAACGCATGTGTTGAAAGTCGACTGTGTTTCCGGGAGAGTGGCAAAAGAGATGGCGAGGGGGGTGTGTGAGTTGTTCAATACCCAGATCGGTGTTTCAACGACAGGCTATGCGGAACCCAGTGAAGAGATGGGGGTCGAACAACCCTTTGCCTTTTTTTGCATCTGGAACAATGCGACCAGGATGGAGTTGGAAAACCAGAGAGTGATTCTCGACGGAGGATCTCGAACCGAAAATCAGGAGATGATCACAGAGATCGTCATCGACCAACTGACCCAAACCCTTGGGGAGATATGATCAAATGATGCCTGAGATATCTTCTAGCGAGTATTTGTAACAGGCACAAAGGAGAATCAATGAGCGACAGCTGGGATGAAGTGGAAGAAATAGTTGGGCATTGGACGGATTTTACCGGCATTGTTCATGTATGGACTACACCAATTTCCCCTTCCTACATTAGAGATGAGGATGAAATACTGTTAAAGGAGGTTAACGCTGGAACGGAGAAAATTCCTATCAAGGGAAAAGGGTACATGATGGTAACAGTCCAAGAATATAAAGGTACTCTGGGTACCATCACGGTTGAGTCGGATGTAAAAAAACTAAAATATTATAGAAAAACATATAAAATTGCCGAGCATGATATAAACGTCGTGACAGGTTTTAATTGCGACGGAGAGGACCTTGAGACAGACGGCAGTGCATTAGATACTGTAGGTAAATCTATCTCCATTTCAATAAACAACCGTTCAAACGGAAAACAAATTTGGCCGGAATTTTAATACTCAGTTCTGTGATATATTCCGGGTAATTCAAACCAATCCAGATACTGCTGTGAACGATACTCGGGCACATGTAATATGAAGGAAGTTCAGGGATAACCACTGCGGTTGTCCCTTTTTTATTGGAGCGAGGGAGGAGAGAGTTATGGCCAAACGCTACTTTGAGTACAAGGACGCCAAGTCCAAAAAGTTCTGGGAAGTTTCTGTTTCTGCTAAGAAGGTTACCATTCGCTATGGAAAGCTTGGTACGGATGGGCAGACCTCGCTGAAAGAACTAAGTACGCCAGCAGAGGCCAAAGCGCATGCAGAGAAGCAGGCAGCGGGGAAAGTGAAGAAGGGGTACAAGGAAGCTAAAGTGAAAGCTGTGAAGAAGGTTGCCAAGAAAGCTGCAAAGAAAAAGACTATTAAGAAGAAGACAACTAAGAAAGTTACCAAGAAGAAAGTAGTAGCGAAAGTTGTAAAGACGGACACCAGTACGGAACTGAAACAACATGTCAGCAAGATCAAGAAGCTCCTGACACAGCGGGACTGTACGGTTATTGACAGCGGGATCGAACTGGCCAGAAGCCTCGATAACCCAGCAGTATTTGAAGAGTTACTCAAAGACTGCACCATCGGCAAAGAAGGAAAGCTGGTCACCAACAAGATCTTTACTGGAACCGGCCCCGCCCAGCCTTACCTGAACTATGCCCTGCTCGGCATGACCGCCTATGCACCCAAAGCCTGTGCAGCTGTAGTGACCCTGCGGCAGTCCATCATCCGCCTAGCGATGGTGCTGCCCTCTGCGGCGGAGCCATTGGCGGAGTTCAAAAACCTCAAATCGCTCGATTTGGGAGGCAGCGGTTCTATCCAGAACGTCGATGGCCTGGCCAACTGTACTAAACTCACCGAGTTGGACCTGAGCGGCTGCGACTCTCTCCAGAATCTGGATGGGCTTGCCAACTTAACCAAGCTAGCCAGTCTGGATCTTAGTGACTGCGCGGCCCTTCGGACCGTCGTTGCGCTACAGAAATGTACAGCACTCGAGACACTTAGTTTGGCGGGTTGCAGTGCACTGACAAGCCTTAATCTCAAGGGGCTTTCTAAACTAAATGTACTGAATTTGGATCGTTGTTGGAACCTTCGAAAGCTGGAACTCAGCCGCCTGCCGTCCCTGAGCGAGCTAAGTCTTATGGGTGAATCCCGCAGCGTGCACTACGCGGGAATGTCCTATACTTTCATTGGGCTGGAAGAACTGAAACTTGACTCGCTTGCGACTCTGGAGTCTGTCGATATCTCATGGATCTATCCATTGACCAAACTGGTCATCAGTGATTGCCCCGCTCTGCAATCACTGAACAGAGAAGAACTCTACCTCAGCTATGAGGAGCATCAAACCCGGGACCTCAGGCTCGAAAACTTGCCCAAGGTACGCTACCTGCAGCTAAGCGGACTCCCGTTCACCAGCACCAAAAAGTTGCGTGGTTTGAAGGCGGTGGAAAAAATAGACATGAAGAACTGCGACGGGCTGAAAGACCTGAAAGTGATTGCTGGCATGACCGCACTGACACACCTCGATATTTCGAATTGCACCTCCCTGAAAAACCTGAAAGGCCTTGAGGGGGCTAAGTCCCTACGTATGCTGACTGCGAAAGGCTGCAGCGAGCTCACCGACCCCACGGCCATACGCGGGCTCAACAACCTGGCCGGTGCAGACTTCTATGGCTGTAAGAAGCTCCGGCCCGTGCCCGCAACCAAACGGCTGGGGGGTCAGTCAGATATAGACGACTACCGGTTGGTGCTTTTTGCCTCGCTTGGGGAAAAGGTACCACGCGGGCTCAAATCGACTGACCCCGCTTCGAAAAAACTGCTCAAAGAAAATTTCACGAAGCTGAAAAAACTGCTCCGCTCTTACAAACCAGACCTGATCAACCAAGCTGTGGAGCTGGTGATAAGCCTCGACTCACCGGTGCTCTTCGAAAAACTTTTGGCGGGGAGTCGGGTAGACGAAGTCGACGAAGCGGAATGCTTTGTTGCCGGCCCCTTATTCCGCGCACCCAAAAGCTCTTCGCGTTATGAGAAACAGGATCAACAAAGAAATCTCGACGTTGGCTTCCTGAAACTGCTTCAAGCCGCACCGAAGATAGCGCTCAAGGACGCGGGCGCCGATTTGATCACAGACTGCACCAGTTTGAATCTGAGCGGCTACGACTCTCTCCAAAACCTGGATTTCTTGGCCAAATGGACCAAGCTCACCAAGTTGGACCTGTCCAGCTGCAACTCTCTCCAGAACGTCGATGGGCTTACCAATTGTACCAAGCTCACCGGGTTGAGCCTGTGCAGCGACTCTCTCCAGAACGTCGATGGCCTGGCCAATTGTACCAAGCTCACCGAGTTGAACCTGGGCTACTGCGAATCTCTCCAGAACGTCGATGGGCTTACCAATTGTACCAAGCTCACCGAGTTGGACCTGAGCGGCTGCGACTCTCTCCAGAACCTGGATGGGCTTACCAATTGTACCAAGCTCACCGAGTTGAACCTGTCCAGCTGCGACTCTCTCCAGAACCTGGATGGGCTTACCAATTGTACCAAGCTCACCGGGTTGAGCCTGAGTAGCCACTCTCTCCAGAACGTCGATGGTCTGGCCAATTGCAAGAAGCTCACCGAGTTGAGTCTGGACAGCTGCAACTCTCTCCAGAACGTCGATGGGCTAGCCAATTGTACTAAGCTCACCACCCTGTATCTGGGAAACTCAGAGTTCGCATCTCTACCTGGTGGTCTGGACAAGATTTTGGGTTTAACCCACCTCGATCTGAGCTGCTGCAACTCTCTCCAGAACGTCGATGGCCTGGCCAACTGTACTAAACTCACCGAGTTGAGCCTTAGTGGCTCAGAGTTCGCATCTCTACCTGGTGGTCTGGACAAGGTTTTGGGTTTGACCCACCTCGATCTGAACCGCTGCGACTCTCTCCAGAACGTCGATGGGCTAGCCAATTGTACCAAGCTCAACTCAGTGAGCCTGGGCAGCAACTCTCTCCAGAATGTAGATGGGCTGGCCAATTGTACCAAGCTCACCAGTCTGGATCTGAGCAACTCAGAGTCCGCATCCCTACCTAGTGGTCTGGACAAGATTTTGGGTTTGACTCACCTCGATCTGAGTTGCCGCGACTCTCTCCAGAATCTGAATGGGCTTACCAATTGTACCAAGCTCACCGAGTTGAACCTGAGTCAGTGCAGCTCTCTTGAGAACGTAGATGGCCTATCCAATTGTACCAAGCTCACCAAGTTGAATCTGTACTACTGCCACTCTCTCGAGAACGTAGATGGGCTAGCTAATTGTACCAAGCTAGACAACCTGGACCTTAGTGAGAGCAGGAGCGTAAAACCAAAACCATCCCGGGGGGAAATGACCACACGGAAAAAGGTAGCTGCATACCAGGAACGCATCAAGGAAGCGATGCAGTAACGAGGCAAATAGAAGGGTAAGAGCCGACCGCGAGTTTATGCTTGCAGCGGTGAAGCAGGGCGGTAGCCAAGAAGAAGGCAACAAAGAAAAACGGGGGGAAGCTTGCATGAAAATTTTATTTAAAGCATTGAGAAATTCTGAAGATTTAGTCCGTGTATTCAATTTTTGTGAATCGCATGACATTGAAATTTATCATAATCGGAGCCTATTTGCCTTGGATGAGAGTGTTCAGTTGGAGGAAACATCCATAACTATTAATTGGGGTGGTTACGGAAGTTCTGTTGGTATTGGAGAAAATCTATTTAACTACTTTCAACTGACATATCCTCACAAAGACCCGTCAAGGGGAAAAACCTTTGCCCACGTGAAAATGGTGATTAGCGGAACCATGAAAAATAATAACGTTGAAGAAATCGTTCAACTGGTTGAAAGTTTAGGGGGGGTAATTGTTGAGAAACTAGATGATACGGTCAACCTGCTAGTCACTGGAAAGGGAGCCGACTCCAAGGTAGTGAAAAACGCAGAGAAGTTGGATCAAGTCCTGATTCTGGATGAGAAACGTTTCGTGTCGATCCTGCCTGCGGAGAGAAAAGCACCCAAAAAACGAAAAGCCAAACCCAAAAAGGAAATTTCTCTCACAGTCGACAAGAAGGTATTGAACAATTTAAAAAAATTATTATGCAGCCGTGATAAAAACTTGATCGATCAAGGGCATGAACTATTACGTTCATTAGGAAGCGCCGAGGCCAGTGAATATTTTCTGGATGGAGTGTCCTATACATCGCAAGGAGAAGGCAGCCTAATTCCGAGCCTCATGTTTACGGGAACCGGTCCCGCCCAGCCTTTTCTGAATTATGCGATGCTGGGCGTGATTGCCTATGCACCGGAAGATTGTGAAGCCGCATTGGCCTTGAAGAAAGCCATCACCCAATTAGAGATGGTTCTTTTATTTACGGAGCCGTTGGCGGAGTTCAAAAACCTAAAATCCCTGGATTTAAGTGGTTCAGAGGAGTTGGAAAACCTAGATGGGCTTTCCTCTCTCAAAAAACTGAAACATATAGACATCAAGGGATGCACTGCTCTCAAAAATCTGAAAGGGCTGTTAAATAAGACCCTGGATACAAAAGTTCTGGATCTATCCGGATTTAGTCAACTGGAAAGCCTCGAGGGTCTGCAAAGCATGCCAAAAATCAAGGAAATCAATCTTGGCGGTTGTGGTGAATTAAAGAATATTGATGCGCTTCAAGGTCTGACTAATTTGAAAGATATTGATTTTGGTTACAACTACGAAGGATACTATCAAAATATAACTAGCCCGGAGTCCCTCGGAAACATAAAGCCCTTTGCCTCCAGACAGACTGAACTCAATTTGAGCTGTGATAAGCTCAAAAGCCTTAACGGGATCGAGAAATTTTCTAAACTCAGCGAACTCCAAATATCATCCGACAGCTTGACCGACATTTCTTCACTAAAAGGCCTGCAGTCCCTTAAAATACTTAATATTTATGCTTTACAACTGAAGTCTCTTAAAGGCATTGAATCACTTCCGGAACTAAAGGAGCTGAGTCTTTCCTGCAAAGAACTCAAAACTCTAGAAGGCCTCAAAGATCTGCCCGCCTTGAAGCAACTTACCATTCCAGATGATTGTGTAAAAATGATTGATTTAAAAGGTATTTGGGGCGCTCCTAACATTACCGAATTATTTTTACATGCTGGGTCCCTTGAGGATAGCACTCCGATAAAGCATTTAGTCCAATTAAAGAATCTTGATTTAAGTCATTGCAGCTCTCTCCGAAAATTTCGTGGGCTGAATCAATTAAAAAATTTAAAGTCCATTACTTTGAACGATTGCGAAAGTTTAACAACCTTGGATGGGGTTCCCGGCCCTCATGTTTTTGGAGACTATCAAGATTTTTCCAATTGCTCCTCTCTCCAGGATATCAGGGCTCTGAAAAGCTCCCGTATTAAAACAATGCATATGGATATAAGCGGGTGTAGTGCTATTCAAAAAACACAGGGTCTAGAAAATATAGAAATAAACCCACTCATATTTGATTTTGCTTCTTTTTAGGCAATGGAAAGTGAACTTTATTGTTTCTGCGTTAATAGTGCTTACAAATTATTATTTGTATGTTCTTTTTTTCCCTGCTGAA
>Ga0066848_10000914_pt1 | contig 10661 bp, 8 predicted proteins | sample ETNtaG_23_FD_65491 | JGI IMG/M metagenome (GOLD analysis project Ga0066848, IMG submission 65491) | Marine microbial and viral communities from oxygen minimum zone, Eastern Pacific Ocean - ETNP201310SV72 | ecosystem: Environmental > Aquatic > Marine > Oceanic | place: Pacific Ocean: Eastern... | reverse complement strand
TTAGTTTCTTTTAAAATTCTTAAAGATTCGTCGTAAGAAAGCATCCTTTTTCCTATGTCGTATTATTCTAAATTTATATTCTTTTAACTTTAATTCACTTAATAAATTTCTGTAATTTTTTAAATCTTTAATCTGTATATCAAAAATAAATTCTAAATAATCAGTCTTTTTTGCTATAATTTCCATATTTATTATATTGTTTTCATGAAAACCAATTAAACTACTTACTTCGCCCAGTTTTCCAGGAAGATTAGGTATTTTAATACATAAACCAGTAATATACTTTTTTTCAGTATTTTGTTTGATGTTTTTTTTGATCTGCCAATATCTTCTTATAGAAGCACGAGCTTTTCCAGTTTTTGCATAAGACAACCATAATAATGAAGGAGAATGATATTTTGACCCTATGATATTAACTAAATCTCCATTTTTTAAAATGCTTTGTAATGGTGAGCCCCTTCCATTAATTTCACAAGAATTTAAAGTATCACCTATTTTTGTATGCACAGCGTATGCAAAATCTATAGGTGTAGCGCCTCTAGGTAATTTAATAACCTCACCTTTGGGAGTAAAACAAAACACATTTTCTTGGAACATTTGTAACTTTGTATATTCTAAAAAATGTTCAGGACTTGTATCCTTTTCCATAATTTCTACAAGATCTCTTAACCAATCATATTCTTTGAGAGCTAAATGACTTACTTTTTCTGATGATTTGTATATCCAATGAGATGCTATTCCTCTTTCGGCAAATTCATGCATTTCTTTAGTTCGAATTTGAATTTGCATTCTTTCTTTATTAGGTCCTATTATTGCGGTGTGTATAGATTTATAATTATTAATTTTTGGTGTAGATATATAATCTTTAAACCTTCCTGGAATCATAGACCAATTACTGTGAAATATACCTAATACTTTATAACAAGCTTCAACATCATCAACTATAACACGAAAACCTATGATATCGGTAAGCTGTTCAAGAGATATTCTTTTGAATTGCATTTTTTTCCATATAGAAAAAGGAGTTTTTTCGCGACCGACTATTTTAGCACTTATTCCACTGTCACTTAAAATTTTTCCAAAATTTTTTAAAATTACTTTAATGTTATGTTCTCTATTGATTTTATTTTTAGAAAGTCTTTTTACTACTAAATTTCTAGCATCGGGATTTAACTTTTGAAAAGATAAATCTTCTAGTTCATCTCTTATATGATTTATACCCATTCGATCAGATAGTGGCGCGTATATTTCCATAGTTTCTTTAGCAATTCTTATTCTTTTATTTTCATCTGAAATAGAATCTAAAGTTCTCATATTATGAAGTCTATCAGCTATTTTTACCAACAAGACTCTTATATCTTTTGAGGTAGCTAAAATGAGTTTTCTGATATTTTCAGCCTTAGAATTTTCAATAACCCTGTCTTCTAATTCAGAAATTTTTGTTACACCATCAACTAAATCAGCAACCTCTCTGCCAAATTCTTTTTCAACAGTTTTATAAGTAGCTTTAGTATCTTCTATCGTGTCATGAAGCAATCCTGTAGCAATAGTGGCGCTATCAAGTTTTAACTCTGTCAAGATATTGGCTACAGCTACTGGGTGAATTAAATAAGGATCACCAGAATCTCTTTTTTGATCTCTGTGAGCATTTAAAGCAAAAGTGTAAGCCTTTGATAGTGTTTCGGGATTTAAAAATTTGTTATAATTTTGTACTTTTTTAATTAAATCTTTTTGTTTCAGCATTTAATTAATATATCAAGATTTGTTTATTTTTAATATAGACTTCTTGTCTTCATTAGAAAGTCTCTCTATCAGGAAACCTATATTATCTTTGGTCCCAGGATGTTTCCATTCAGGTAATATTTCCTGTAATGGGAATAATACAAAATTTCTGTAAATAAGTTTTCTATGTGGAACTACAAAATCTAAATTTTTGTATTTAAATTTTATAATTTGGTTATTATAATCAATAATATCAATATCGCACGTTCTGGGATCATTCTTTTTCCATCTTTTTCTTTGTAACTTTCCCTCAATAAAAATTAACACCGAAGCCAAGTCCGCAGGATTTAAATGTGTTTTTACTTCAATAATCATATTAATAAATTTTGGATTATTCTTATTCGGATACGAAGGTGTTTCGTAAAGGCTAGATTTCTTTATAACTTTAATCTCATACTTATCAAGATAGGAAATTGCTATTTCGATATTTTTAAATCTATCTCCGAAGCTAGAGGATAAATTTGATCCCAGACCTAATATTACCATAATGATTTAACTAGATTTTCTAAAAAATCTTGCTTTTTCTTTGTTCCAATCTCTTTTTTTTATTGTCTGCCTTTTATCATATTGTTTTTTTCCTTTGGCAACAGCAATTTCAACTTTTACTTTTCCTTTTTTAAAATACATTTTTGTAGGTATTAAAGTAAAACCCTCTCTATGAATTCTTCCTAAAAGTTTATCTATTTCTCTTTTGTTTAAAAGAAGTTTTCTATTACGTTTAGGATTATGATTGTTGTAACTAGATTCTTTATACAAAGGAATGTGGGAATTTATTAAATAAATTTCACCATTATTATCAAATGCATACGACTCTGAAATATTTACTTTGCCACCTCTTAATGATTTAATTTCAGATCCTTTCAATACAATTCCAGCTTCGTAAAACTCTTCAAAAAAATAATTAAAATTGGCTTTTCTATTATTAGAAATTATTTTTAAACCACTTTTAATCTTTTGATTCATTGCTAAATTAGTTTAGCATGCACCATTGCTGTTCTTATTGCTTTTTTTGTTTCTTCAGTAACATTGACAAGTGGTAATCTAACTTCATCAGAAGCTAACTTTAATAAACTGGCAGCATATTTTACTGGACTTGGACTACTTTCAATAAATAGTGCTTTGTGTAATGGCATCAGTTTATCATTAATTTCTTTTGCTTTAACCAATAGATTACTATTATTTCTACTTAATGAAGCTTCTTGAAATTCCGAACAAAGTTTTGATGCCACATTTGCTGTTACAGAAATGCAGCCTACGCCACCTCTCATATTAAATTCTAGCGCTGTGCCATCCTCACCAGATAATTGAATAAAATCTGGACCCATTATCTTTTTTTGTTGATCAACTCTATTTAAATCTCCTGTAGCATCTTTAACCCCAATAATATTTTTTAATTCAAAAAGCCTAGCCATTGTATCAACGCTCATATCAACAACAGAACGTGATGGAATGTTATAAATTATTATTGGTATTGAACAATTGTCATTTATTGATTTATAGTGTTGATATAATCCCTCTTGAGTTGGCTTATTGTAATAGGGTGTTACAACTAAAGATGCATCAGCACCAATTCGTTCAGCATATTTTGTTAACGATATGGCTTCTTCGGTTGAATTAGACCCGGTACCAGCAATAACAGGAATTTTTCCTTTAGTTTCTCTAACACATATTTCGATAACCCTGCTATGTTCTTCATGGTTTAAAGTTGGCGATTCACCAGTGGTTCCCGCCGGAACAAGACCTGCGGCACCATTTTTAACATGATGGTGTACTAGTGAAATGTAACATTCTTCATCAAGCTTATTATTCCTAAATGGAGTAATTAAAGCTACAATTGAACCTTTAAACATAAATCTTTATAACATAGTTTAAAAAAGCAAATCATCTTAAAATTATGATAAATTTATTGACACTTAACATAATTTTTTTAACGTTTTTAATCATTTTTTCATCAAAATCTATTGCGGCTGATCGGATATTGCCATTAAAAAAGCCTACGGTTGACCAAGAAACAAAAATTATAACTGCAAAGAAGAAAGAAATATACCCACAAAAAAAACCAACTAAAAAACTTGAGAAAATTAAGACATCTACAAAAATTTTAACTAAAACTGAAGAAATTACAATTATCTATCCTCAAAAAAAACCGATGATATTTCAAAAAAGAGCTGATAAAGCTGTTGCAAAATCAAAAATTCTATCAAGTAACGATTTTAAAAAAGCTAAGGCTGCTTTTAAAGCAGTTAAGAAAAAAAAATGGAAAACTGCTATAAAAATTTCAAAAAAAGCTAAAAATAAAATGGTGTTTAAAATGGTAAATTGGTTTTATTTAATAGAGCCAATCAATGCTGCCACTTTCTATGATTATTTAACTTTTATTAATAACAACCCCAATTATCCAAGAATAAACAGACTTAAGTACCTTGCTGAACACAAAATGTATCTAAAAACAATATCACCAAAAATTATAAAAAAATGGTTTAATGGTAAAGAACCTCTAAGCGGATATGGAAAAATTAAACTTGGCGAAATTTATATTATGGAGGGTAATACTGAAGAAGGATCAAGATTGATAAAAGAAGGGTGGATAAAAGCCAAACTTTCAAAAAACGATTTAAAATATTTAAGAAAAAAATATAAAAAAATAATTACTGTATCAGATAACATTAAAAGAGCTGATTGGCACGCTTGGGAGGGAAAACATTGGGACGTACAAAGAATGTTAAGGTATTTACCAAAAGATGAAACAGCTTTATATAGAGCTAGACAATTACTAATGAGCAGGTCTTATGGTGTAGATAGCGCCATAGCTAAAGTTCCAGCGAAATATAAGAATGATATTGGCTTAAAATATGACAGACTTAAATGGCGAAGAAGAAGAGGAAGATTAGATTCTTCACTTGAAATTTTATTTAGTGTTTCAAAAGATCCAGTAAAATTAGTTAAACCTGATCTTTGGTGGAAGGAAAGAGGTATATTATCAAGATCATTAATTTATAAAAAAATGTATGCTAAAGCATATAAGGTTTCAAGTAACAACTCTCTATCGGCGGGTCCCGAATATGCAGATTCCGAATGGCTTTCGGGATGGATAGCTCTTACTTTCTTAAATGATCCAAATATAGCCTTACAACACTTTAAAAATTTTTATAATAACGTTGGTTATCCTATAAGTTTATCACGTGGCGCTTATTGGTTAGGACGTACTTACAAGGAAATTAAAAATAGACAAAAATCTGAAGAATGGTTTAATGAAGCTGCTAAATATTTAAATACTTATTATGGACAACTTGCTTTTGTTGAAATTAAACCTGGAGAAAATTTTACTTTACAAGATCAAGAAAAAATTAATAAAGAATTTGAAAAAGAATTTAATAAAAATCCTTTAATTAAAAATATACGATTACTTAAAGAATTAGACAAAGCTGAATATTCTAAAGATTTTCTTAAACACTTAGCTTCTTCAAATATAGAAAAAGGAAGTGAAATACTTGCGGGTAAACTTGCTATTGACGTAGGTAGATATGATTTTGCGATTCAAATAGCAAAAAAAGCATCATATGAAAAAAGATTCTATAATGAGTTAAACTATCCAGTCATCAAAACGCCTGAAATCGTAAATCAAAAAACAATGCCAAAAATCGAACTTATTTTAGCGGTAATAAGACAAGAAAGTGAATTTGATGAAGAAGCTACTAGCTATGTTGGGGCAAGAGGTTTAATGCAGTTGATGACTTACACTGCTAAGCTTGTTGCTAAGCAAGCAAAACTTCCATATTCAAAAAAAAAACTAAAAAATCCTGATTATAATATTAAATTAGGTTCTTACTATTTGGCTGGTTTATTAGAACAATATGAGGGTTCATACGCTTTTGCTTTAGCGGCTTATAATGCTGGACCCAAACGAGTTAAGTATTGGAAAAAGATTAATGGGAATCCTCAAAAAGGAAAAATAAGTTATATTGATTGGATAGAATTAATAAAATTTAAAGAAACTAGAAATTATGTTCAACGAGTTTTAGAAAACATAAACGTATATAGATATATATTGGACGAAAAACCTATAAAAATTTATAATTTTTTTGAGGATAAACCGCATTATTAATATGTATAAAACTACAAATAAGAAAAAATTTTTAATTTTTATCCCAGCCTATAATGTTGAAAAAAAAATAGTTAATGTTTTAGAAAAAATACCTAAAAATATTTTTGATGACTATTTTATACATATATTAATAATAGATGATTGCTCAAAGGATAACACAAAACAAATTATTGAAAATTATTTAAAGACAAAAATTGATAGTAATTTAGTATCACTTGTAGCAAATAATAAAAATTATGGTTATGGCGGAGTTCAAAAAATCGCTTTCAAATATGCTATAAAAAATAATTTTGATTATGCAATAATGCTTCATGGTGATGGACAATATACACCAGAAAAAATCCCAGAATTTATTTCAAATTTATTAAATAGTAATGCTGATGCTGTTTTTGGTTCAAGATTAATATATCCAAAAGATGCTTTAAAGGGTGGTATGCCATTGTACAAATTTATTGGAAACAGAGTATTAACCTTTATTCAAAATTTGATTATAGGTACAAAAATGAGTGAATTTCACTCAGGATATAGATCTTATAAAATAAACACTCTTAAAAGTATAAAGTTTGAAAGAAATACAAATGATTTCCATTTTGATACAGAAATAATAATTCAGATGGCAAAACTAAATTTTGTAATAAAAGAAATTCCAATGCCTACTTATTATGGTGATGAAGTATCTCATTTGAAATCAATACCATATGGTATAAATGTCCTTATAAGTACAATTAAATATAAGTTTTTCTGCAAGGATTAAAATTAATAATTTAGTTACTTTTTTTGTAAATTGTATTGATTGGTATCTCATCGACCAAGATTTCATGGTATTTTTTGTATTTGTTCATATCAATTATAAATTCATTTCTTAATCTTTTGATGTAATTAGTTATAATGTAATCTGCATTATCTAAATCATAAATTATTTTAATTTTCCTTTTATCTTTTTCATTAAGAATTAATGAACTTTTTTCTAAAGATGCAAAACTTTTAGTAGCAATTTTAACAGGAAAATTTGTGCTATTTTTTATTATGTATTCCAATGAATTTTTATTACTTAACCCCCAATAATCCTTATCAAAATTATTGTTAAAATTATTTTTGAACATTAGATTGAAATAAACATACTGATACGGGTGAAACTTATAATTCCAGTAAGCTAAATATGAGAGATTCATAATTACAAAAGTGTAGAATAAAAATCGAAAGAATTTAATCTTGATAAAAAAATGCAAATAATAAAAACCTGACAAAGCAATCATTATAATTGATGGATATATAAAGTATAAATGACGCCAACCAGAATATCCTAAACTTTGATTAATAAATAAATAAATTGATAATATAATAATTATCAAAAAATAAATATCTGACATTTCTTTATCTCCACGCCAAATATCATTAAAATCTTCGTTTAATTTCATAATTCTAAAAACTATTCTTCTTAAAAGAAAAAATAAGCCGATGAGAAAAAGCAAAATTATAATTATAGGTGAAGTTATCCCTATCCATACAATGTGATAATGCCAAGGGACAGCTATAGATGAGATATATTGACCAAAATAAAGATTTGTAACAAAAAATTTAACTGATGATAATTCTGATAAAGCAAAAACGAAATTTTTAAATGGACTGCCCCATAAGAAGGGCCAAAAAATCACAATCAGTAAAAAAGTCAAAGGTATTGAGTAAAATATAAATTTGGAATTATTTTGTGAAAATTTTTTTGATCTTAACAATTTTAGAACAAAAAATAGCAAGATAACAAAAACAGAGACAAAACCCATTATCCTTGTATCAATGGATAATGCTGATGATAAAGAAAAAGAAAATGTGTTTTTAAAATTTGGTTTTCTCAAAAAATTAATTCCTGTGTACATATTTATAATCGTCAAGGAGAGAAAAAATATATCTTGAGGATTGTAAAAACTTTCTGAAAAAAATCTTGGTGTTAAAAATAAAAAAAGACAACCAAGTAGTGAATAAAAATATGATCCATATCTATTATAAATTAATCTATAAAAAAAGAACAATCCTAAAAAATAAATAATAAAATTATATAAATGTCTGTACTGATATATATTTTTACTATTCTTTAAATTAGCTGCTTCAACAAAAAATTCATATAAAATAGCAAGTGGAACTGGCTGTATTGAAGGAACACCACTTACAAAATTACCTTTAGTTTTAATTCTTTCTTTAAGTAAATTTATAGATTCATTAACAGCAGATGAATTTGTATCTGAGATAAAAGATTTAACATAATCATGCCAGAATAATGCGTTGTTTCTATGAAATCTTTCGTCAAGAGAGACTCCATAATCCTTAAATAATAATATACCCAATAAAAAAACTGTAAAAAAAAACAGAATTGATAAGTGTTTTAATTTAAGTGAATCTTTTCTAAACATTTGTTATTTATGGCGGAAGCGATCCGATTTGAACGGATGATAGGGAATTAACCCTATGACAATTTAGCAAACTGTTGGTTTAAGCCAGGCTCACCCACGCTTCCTAATAGTCTATTTACCTTTATTTTAATTGGTTTTCAATTTATTGATAGCGGTAATTTATGAAAAAAAACATTTTATATGGAATTTTATTTGGTGTGAGTGCTTCGTTCTGGTGGGGAGTTATAGGTGTTTTTTATTTTAAATCCGTCTCTTTTGCAGGTCCAATTGAACTTGTTGCTCATAGAGCAATATGGACTTCATTTTTACTTTTAGTTACCACAACGTTATATTCAAAATGGCACGATACTATTTTAATTTTAAAAGATTTAAAAAAAACCTTACTCTTACTATTAACTGGACTATTAATTTTTGCTAATTGGTCGACATGGATCTATGCCGTTGTGACTAATAAACTTGTCGATGCTAGTTTTGGTTATTATATGATGCCAATTTTAAGCGTGTTTTTTGGAATATTGTTTTTAAAAGAACCCTATAATAAACAAAAAATACTATCCGTATCACTTGTTATAATTTCTGTTATTTATTTATTTTTTAATTTTAAATCCGTTCCATGGGTTGGGTTGATAGTAGCATTCACATGGAGCACATATTCATTATTACGAAAAAAAATAAATGTGCAGGCAGACCTAGGTTTATTAATAGAAAGTACATTTGTAGCTCCTATTGCACTTTTTATCTTTTATATCATATCATTAGATGGAAATAATTTTTTTTCGCTTTCTGATCCCGTAACTTCATTTTGGTTGTTTCTTGCGGGCGCCATGACTGTAATTCCTCTATTTTTATTTTTAAAAGGTATTGAATTGGCTGGTTTGGGAACTTCGGGTATGATCTTTTTTATTACTCCTACTTGTCAATTTTTATTAGGAACTTTCTATTTTGATGAATTTTTTGATTTTAATAAGTTGGTTGGTTTTGTAATCATCTGGATAGCCGTTGCAATTTATTTGTATGATTTAACAAGAGGTAAAAAAGAAGTAAAACTGCTATAATTTAACTCTTTTTTTATATTATATACTGATTTAATTTATAAAAATGAAAGACAAGTATTCAATATTTGCATTAATAAAAAATTCTTTGAGTTACCATGAGAATTGGCAAAAAGTTTGGCGAGATCCTAAGCCTAAGTCATATTACGATATAGTAATAGTGGGAGGTGGTGGCCATGGATTAGCTACAGCTTATTATCTCGCTAAAGAACATAATTTAAAAAATGTTGCAGTTGTAGAAAAAGGATGGATTGGTGGAGGAAATACTGGAAGAAACACAACTATTATAAGATCAAATTATTTATGGGATGCAAGTGCTGGTCTCTATGATCATTCTCTAAAGATTTGGGAAAAATTATCCCAAGAATTAAATTTTAACGTAATGTTTAGTCAAAGAGGAGTAATGAATTTGGCTCACAACCAGCATGATGTAAGAGAATTAAAACGAAGAACCCATGCTAATAGACTAAATGGGATCGATTGTGAATGGTTGGAAGTGGATCAGGTAAAAAAATTCTGTCCAATTATTAATTGTTCCCCTGATATCCGTTACCCTGTCATGGGTAGCACTTTACAAAGAAGAGCTGGTACAGCTAGACATGATGCTGTCGCTTGGGGTTATGCTAGAGGCGCCGATTCAATGGGAGTTGATATTATTCAAAATTGTGAAGTAAAAGGAATTAAAAGAAATGGAGATGTTATAGAAGGTTTACAAACAACAAAAGGTTTTATTAAAACATCAAAAATTGGTGTTGCTGCTGCTGGACATTCGAGTGTTATTGCTAATATGGCAGGTTTAAAACTTCCCATTGAAAGTAAACCTCTTCAAGCTCTAGTATCTGAACCAATTAAACCAATAATCGATACTGTAGTAATGTCTAATGCTGTTCATGCTTATGTAAGTCAATCTGACAAGGGCGAACTCGTAATCGGCGCTGGAATAGACTCATATGTTTCATACACTCAAAAGGGCACTCATGAGATTGTTGAAGGAACTCTTAATGCAATTTTAGAACTTTACCCAATTTTTAGTAGGCTAAGAATGCTTAGACAATGGGGGGGTGTTGTTGATATTTGTCCGGATGCAAGTCCAATAATCAGTAAAACTTCTATAAAAGGACTTTATTTTAACTGTGGTTGGGGAACTGGAGGGTTTAAAGCTATTCCAGGATCAGGCCATCTGTTTGCTCACACAATAGCGAAAGACGAGCCTCATACTTTAAATGCTGCATTTAACATTAATAGATTTGTTAGTGGTAATCTCGTTGATGAACATGGTGCTGCTGCAGTAGCTCATTAATATGTTTATAATTAAAT
>Ga0066848_10000895_pt1 | contig 10803 bp, 7 predicted proteins | sample ETNtaG_23_FD_65491 | JGI IMG/M metagenome (GOLD analysis project Ga0066848, IMG submission 65491) | Marine microbial and viral communities from oxygen minimum zone, Eastern Pacific Ocean - ETNP201310SV72 | ecosystem: Environmental > Aquatic > Marine > Oceanic | place: Pacific Ocean: Eastern... | reverse complement strand
GTTCTGAAGGACCTGAAGCTGTTGGGCGTAATGGAAGAGAAAGTGAACCTGAACGGCGGCGCGATTGCCCTGGGCCATCCGCTGGGCTGCTCCGGTGCACGGATCTCCACAACCCTGCTGAATGTCATGCAGGCCAAAGGCGGTAAGCTTGGTGTCTCCACCATGTGTATCGGTCTTGGTCAGGGCATTGCAACGGTGTGGGAGCGCCTCTGATTCTTCGCTGAGAATCGGTAACGCGCTTCCAGAAAGGCCCGGCAACCCGCCGGGCCTTTCTGTTTGCAGTCGGCTGATGGCCGAATCTGCTCGTAGAAAAAACCGAGGCAGAAAACAAAGAATGGGTTGTCTTGCTATTCTTGACCCTGTAAAACAGTCACCTTACGCACAATGGCGGCATTTGTTTGTTTTCTAGCCGACTGATTTTACAGCGAGTTTACGGTTTACTGACCAATTGACCGATTTATCGCCAAGGATACAGATTTCCGATATGGGTAAAAGTCTCGTAATTGTCGAGTCACCAGCGAAAGCGAAGACCATCAACAAATACCTGGGCTCGGACTTCATCGTGAAGTCGAGTGTCGGGCATATTCGTGATCTTCCCGTGAGTGGCAGCGGATCGACGACCGATCCGAAAGAACGCGCCCGGCAGGCTGCGCTGACCCGCAAAATGAGTCCGGACGAGAAAGCCGCTCATAAAAAGCGAAAGGCCAGGGAGCAGTTGGTGGCCCGTATGGGTGTGGATCCCGACAAAGACTGGGATGCCCGCTACGAGATCCTGCCCGGGAAAGAGAAAGTCGTCAGTGAACTGAAGCGGCTGGCGAAATCCGCGGACCACATCTACCTGGCAACGGATTTGGACCGTGAAGGGGAGGCCATCGCCTGGCACCTTCAGGAAACCATTGGCGGCGAGCCGGACAAGTACCGCCGTGTGGTGTTCAACGAAATCACCAAGCGCGCTATTAAAGAGGCCTTTAAAGATCCCGGAGCGCTTGATCGTAATCGGGTGAACGCCCAACAGGCACGCCGGTTCCTGGACCGGGTGGTCGGCTACATGGTGTCGCCACTGTTGTGGGCCAAACTGGCCCGCGGTCTTTCCGCCGGCCGGGTGCAATCTGTGGCGGTGCGCCTGATCGTTGAACGTGAGCGTGAAATCCGCAAGTTCGTGCCGGAAGAGTTCTGGCAGATGCACGCAGATCTGCTGCCGGCCAAAGCCGAAAAGCCGGTGCGTTTCGAGGTGACCCGCTACGCCGACAAGCCTTACCGTCCGGTTAATGAGAGCCAGAGCAACGAGCACGTCGAGCGACTTAAGAGCGACACCTTTAAGGTCGCGAAGCGGGAAGACAAGCCGACCCGTTCCCGGCCATCGGCACCGTTTATTACCTCGACCCTGCAGCAGGCGGCCAGCAATCGCATGGGATTCAGCGTCAAGAAGACCATGATGCTGGCTCAGCGCCTGTATGAGGCCGGTTTTATAACCTATATGCGTACCGACTCCACCAATCTGAGTCAGGACGCCGTGACCATGTGTCGCGACTACATCCAAAAGCAGTTCGGCGATCGGTATTTGCCGGAAAAGCAGCGGGTGTACGGCAGCAAGGAAGGGGCTCAGGAGGCCCACGAGGCCATCCGTCCAACGGAAGTCAGCCGCCGGCCCTCCGACATCAGCGGCCTCGAGAAAGATGCAGAGAAACTGTACGACCTGATCTGGCGCCAGTTCATTGCCTGCCAGATGGCCGACGCCGAATTCCTGAGCACGTCCATTGTTGTTGCCAACGGCGACTACGAGCTGCGCACCCGTGGCCGTATCATCAAATTTGACGGCTTCCTCAAGGCGGTACCGCAGGCCGCCAAGAAAGACGAAGACGTGGCGCTGCCAGATATTAAGGTAGATGAAGTGTTGGATCTGAAGAAGTTGGATCCGAGTCAGCACTTCACCAAGCCGGCGCCCCGTTATACCGAAGCCAGCCTGGTCAAAGAACTGGAAAAGCAGGGCATTGGCCGTCCATCGACTTACGCTTCCATCATCTCGACCATTCAGGATCGCGGTTACGTGCGTTTGCAGAATCGCCGTTTCTATGCCGAGAAGATGGGGGAAATCGTCACCGAACGGCTGTCGGAATCTTTCCCGAACCTGATGGATTTCGACTTTACGGCGCGTATGGAAGACGAGCTGGACGAGATCGCCGAGGGTGATGTCGAGTGGAAAAAGGTCCTCAACGACTTCTTTGGCAAATTCCGGGCACAGCTGGAAACCGCTGAGAGCACCGAAGACGGTGGTATGCGTGCCAACACGCCGACCGAGACCGATATTCCGTGTCCGACCTGCGGTCGCAACATGCAGATTCGCGTGGCCAGCACCGGGGTATTCCTGGGTTGCTCCGGTTACTCATTGCCGCCCAAGGAGCGCTGCAAGACCACAATCAACCTCGTCTCGGGGGACGAGGTGGTCAGTGCCGACGACGATGTGGAAGGCGAGGGCGAGACCCGGTTGCTGCGCAAAAAGCGCCGCTGCGGCAAGTGCGGCACCGCGATGGACAGCTACCTGATCGACGAAACCCGTAAGCTGCACGTGTGCGGCAACAACCCGGACTGCTCCGGCTTCGAAGTCGAGGAAGGCACCTTCCGGATCAAAGGGTACGATGGTCCGACGCTGGAATGCGACAAGTGCGGCTCAGAAATGCAGCTTAAGACCGGGCGATTTGGCAAGTATTTTGGTTGTACAAGTGATACTTGCAAAAATACCCGTAAGTTGTTGAAAAATGGTGAGCCAGCACCACCCAAAATGGATCCTGTGCCGATGCCGGAACTGCAGTGCCAGAAGGTGGACGATACTTATGTGCTGCGTGATGGGGCGTCAGGTCTGTTCCTGGCGGCGAGCAAGTTCCCGAAAAATCGGGAGACTCGGCCACCGCTGGTGAAAGAGATCAAGCCCCACCGTGAGGAAATCGATCCTAAATACGAGTTCCTGATGAAGGCGCCGGAGGCGGACCCGGAGGGTAATCCGACGGTCATTCGTTACAGCCGGAAGTCCAAGGAGCAGTACGTGATGTCGGAAAAGGACGGTAAAGCGACTGGCTGGTCGGCCTGGTACGTCAAAGGCAAGTGGCAGCCCAAAGAGAAGTAAATGGCAGGCCGCCCGCCGACAAGGCGGTTACGATTAAAAAGGGGGGCTTTCGCCCCCTTTTTTGTGCCTGGAATGCCCTCGATTGGCGTCTCAGCGCAGTTTGCGCAGGCGCTGGATCAGGGACGAGGTGTCCCAGCGCTTGCCGCCCATGGCCTGTACATCGCCATAGAACTGGTCCACCAGCGCCGTGACCGGTAGCGAGGCGTTGACCTTGTTGGCCTCAGTCAGGCAGATGCCAAGATCCTTGCGCATCCAATCCACGGCAAAGCCATGATCAAATTCCCCGGCGATCATGGTGGCCGAGCGGTTTTCCATCTGCCAGGACTGGGCTGCCCCCTTGGAGATCACGTCCACCACTTTCTGAACGTCCAGATTCGCTTTTTCTGCAAAATGCAGCGCTTCGGACAAGCCCTGGACCAGGCCGGCAATGGCAATCTGGTTGACCATCTTGGTTTTCTGGCCGCTTCCGGCAGGGCCCATCAGATTCAGCGCCCGGGCGTAGAGTTCCAGAACCGGTTTGGCCTTGGCAAAGTCGCCCTCCGAACCGCCGCACATAATCGTCAACTGACCGTTCTCCGCGCCCTGTTGACCGCCAGAGACCGGGGCATCAATGAAGCCCTGGCCGTTCTTGCTGGCAGCGGCTGCCAGTTGCTCGGCAATACCGGCTGAAGCCGTGGTGTGGTCTACCAGGATGGCGCCCTTGGGGGCGTTCTGGATGACGCCGGCGTCGCCCTCGAATACTTCGACGAGGTCCTTGTCGGCGCCAACGCAGGTCATGACAAACTCGGCGCCCTGAACGGCCTCGGCGATGGTGGCGCAGGCCTTGCCCGGGTACTGCTGTGCCCATTGCTGGGCTTTTGCACTGCTGCGGTTCCAGACCCTGACATCAAGGCCGGCCGCGGCCAGGTGTCCGGCCATGGGGTAGCCCATTACGCCCAGCCCGATAAAGCTGACGGTTGTTGACATAGCAATTGCCTCCCGGTTTTCAGTCTTGTTGTGAGTTCGGTAAACCAAATCTGAGTCGATCCTTGGAAAGGTATCACAGCAGGCGCCATTCCTCTCGGTGGAATCGCTACGAGGCGGCTTCTCAGACGAAAAAAAAGGCCGCTTCGAAAAGCGGCCTTTTCTGATTCACCTCGGATCAATCCAGAGGCGTTACTTTGCCGGGTACTCCCGGGAGTCGGAGCCAGTGTAAAGCTGGCGGGGGCGCCCGATCCGGTAGTCGCCGCTGACCATCTCGTTCCAGTGCGAGAACCAGCCGATAGTGCGGGACATCGCAAAGATCACGGTGAACATGGAGGTCGGAATGCCGATGGCCTTCAGGATCAGGCCAGAGTAGAAGTCCACGTTCGGGTAGAGTTTGCGCTTGACGAAGTACTCGTCCTCCAGGGCAATCTTCTCGAGCCGCTGAGCGATCTTCAGGAGCGGATCGTTTTCCAGGCCCAGCTCGGTCAGCACTTCGTGGGCAGTCTTGGCCATCACCTTGGCACGCGGATCGAAGTTCTTGTAGACCCGGTGGCCAAAGCCCATCAGGCGGAACGGATCGTCCTTGTCCTTGGCTTTGGCGATGTACTTCTCAATGTTGGACTCGTCGCCGATCTCAGCAAGCATGTCCAGCACCGCCTCGTTCGCGCCGCCGTGCGCGGGGCCCCAGAGCGCCGCAATGCCTGATGCGATACAGGCGTAGGGGTTGGCTCCGGTGGAGCCGGCCAGGCGAACGGTCGAGGTCGAGGCGTTCTGCTCATGGTCGGCGTGCAGGATGAAGATCTTGTCCATGGCCTTGGCCAGAACCGGGTTCGGCTTGTATTCCTCGCACGGAACGCCAAACATCATCTGCAGGAAGTTCTCAGAGTAGGACAGGTCGTTGCGTGGGTACATGAACGGCTGTCCAATGCTGTACTTGTAGCACCAGGCGGCAATGGTCGGCATCTTGGCAATCAGGCGATGCGCGGTGATTTCCCGCTGGTGCTCGTCCGCCACGTCCATCTGGTCGTGGTAGAAGGCTGACAGGGCGCCGACAACGCCGCACATGATGGCCATCGGATGCGCGTCACGGCGGAAGCCGTTGAAGAAATTGCGCATCTGGTCGTGCAGCATGGTGTGGTTCTTGATGGTGTCATGGAACCGCTTGTTTTCTTCGGCGGTTGGTAGTTCACCTTTCAGCAGCAGGTAGCAGACTTCGAGGTAGTCCGATTTTTCGGCAAGCTGCTCAATCGGGTAGCCGCGGTGTAGGAGAACACCGTTGGCGCCATCAATGTAGGTAATGGCTGATTCGCAGGCCGCGGTGGACACAAAGCCCGGGTCGTAAGTGAAAACGCCTTCCTGGACTAGGCCTCGTACGTCGATAACGTCAGGGCCGACGGTGCCGGAATATTCCTGTAACTCAATGGACTTAGCGCCCACCGAGAGCGTGGCTTTCCTGTCGGTCATGGTGCTCTCCTATATGTCAGCTTGTCAGCTTTGATCAGCATTTATAGATGCGCTAGAAGGCGCGTATTATCGCAAAACTGGCGGCAAAATATAGGGCGTTGGGTTTTTTTGTCAATGAAAGACTGGGGAAAGCCCGGATTTAGGCGCTCGCTGTAAATCAGGGATATCCCAAATAGAGTCAAAATGGGTAGCGAATAGCCTTTGTCAATAGGTCTTATAGCTGGCTCAAGCCGCTGAATTCCCTGTGTGGAGCCGCGTTGCGCGTTTGTAATTAATAGGGGTACTCCTTATAATCCGTAGCCCGGAATCGGGGATATGCCTAGCTCCGGCGCCATGCTGCTGCCGGTTTTCGAATGCATAGTCCTTCCTCCTGAGCCAATCGCGTGCCGGTTTCGTACCTGCACGCTGATCCTTACATACCAACCAACCGCAACCGGTTTTCCGGAATTGCGGAACCAAGAGAGAGTGTGAGAGCGCTGTGAATAGCAAACGACCAGTAAATCTCGATCTCGGCAAGTTTCATTTTCCGCTGCCAGCCATTACGTCCATCCTGCACCGCATCAGCGGCATCATCCTTTTCGTTGGTGTTGCGTTCATGCTGTATGGGCTTCAGCTTTCCCTGTCTGGGGAAGAGGGCTTCAGCCGCGTCAGTGAACTGCTGAACAGCTTCCTTGCAAAGCTGATTACCTGGGGCATTTTGTCTGCTCTGCTGTACCACCTCGTTGCAGGTATCAAGCACCTGTTTATGGATATGGGCATCGGTGAAGAGCTGGAGAGCGGCCGCCTTGCCTCGAAAATCACCATCGTGGTTTCCGTCATTCTCATCGTGCTGGCAGGAGTTTGGGTATGGGCATGAACAGTGTAACGAACATTGGTCGTAACGGGATTCAAGACTGGATCATCCAGCGCGTGTCTGCCTACGTATTGGCCCTGTACACGTTGTTCCTGCTTGGCTTTTTCGTCACCGCCGATGTGGATTATCAATCTTGGTCGGCGCTGTTTGATCAGTCGTGGTTCCGTATCTTCACGCTGCTGACACTGCTGGCAATTGGTGGGCACGCATGGGTTGGGCTTTGGACCGTTTCTACAGACTACATTAAATCGGCAGGACAGCGGATGGCCTTTCAGGCTGCCACCGTGTTGGCCATTTTTGTCTATGTGGTCTGGGGTATTCAGATTATTTGGGGGCTTTAATCGATGTCTAACATAAAGACCATGTCTTTTGATGCGATTGTTATTGGTGGCGGTGGTTCCGGTATGCGGGCTGCGCTCCAACTGACGGAATCCGGGGTGAACACCGCGTGTATCACCAAGGTATTCCCGACCCGATCGCACACCGTGTCTGCCCAGGGCGGCATTACTTGCGCCATCGCAAGCGCGGATCCCAACGATGATTGGCGTTGGCACATGTATGACACGGTCAAGGGTTCCGACTACATCGCCGACCAGGACGCGGTCGAGTATATGTGCTCAGTGGGCCCCCAGGCCGTGTTTGAGCTGGAGCACATGGGTCTGCCTTTCTCCCGCACCGAGCAGGGCCGTATCTACCAGCGCCCGTTTGGCGGTCAGTCCAAGGGTCCGGACAACCCGACCCAGGCAGCCCGTACCTGCGCCGCAGCTGACCGTACCGGTCACGCGCTTCTGCACACGCTTTATCAGGCCAACCTGAAGGGCGGAACCACCTTCCTTAATGAGTGGTACGCTGTAGATCTGGTCAAAAACAGCAAGGACGAAGTGGTTGGTGTGGTTGCGATTGAGATCGAAACCGGCGAGGTTGCCTACATCAAGTGTAAGGCGACCGTGCTGGCGACTGGCGGTGCCGGCCGTATCTACTCCTCCACCACCAACGCCCTGATCAACACCGGTGACGGTATCGGCATGGCGCTGCGTGCCGGCTTCCCGATGCAGGACATGGAGATGTGGCAGTTCCACCCAACCGGTATTCACGGTGTCGGTACGCTGGTAACCGAGGGTTGCCGGGGTGAGGGTGGCTACCTGATCAACGCAGAGGGTGAGCGCTTCATGGAGCGTTACGCGCCAAACGCGAAAGATCTCGCCGGTCGTGATGTAGTGGCTCGCGCCATGGTTATCGAGATCCTGGAGGGTCGCGGTTGCGGTCCTGAGAAGGATCACGTGCTGCTGAAGCTGGACCACCTGGGTGAGGAAACTTTGAACCTGCGCCTGCCGGGTATCTGTGAGCTCTCGCGCACCTTCGCACACGTGGATCCGGTTAAAGAGCCGATTCCGGTTGTGCCCACCTGCCACTACATGATGGGTGGTATTCCGACCAACGTAGGTGGTCAGGCGCTGACTCAGGACGAAAGCGGCAACGACAAGCCGATTCCCGGTCTGTTCGCCTGTGGTGAGGCCGCTTGTGTTTCCGTGCACGGCGCCAACCGTCTGGGCGGTAACTCTCTGCTGGACTTGGTGGTCTTCGGTCGGGCCGCTGGCCTGCACATCGAGGAGCAGCTGCGCGGCGGCTTTGAAGCCGACGGTGCCACTGAAGAGGACATCAAGCGCGCCATGGCTCGCCTTGAGCGCCTGAACACTGCTTCCGAGGGCGAGAGCGTTGCCGAGGTTCGCAAGGACCTGCAGAGCTGCATGCAGCTGTACTTCGGTGTATTCCGTGATGGCAAGAGCATGGAAGAAGGCCTCAAGAAGTTGGAAGCCATTGGTGAGCGCGTGCGCAACACCAAACTGGCGGATACCAGTAGCGCCTTTAACACCGCGCGCATTGAGGCGCTGGAGCTGGACAACCTGTACGAGGTAGCCCTGGCCACAGCAATCTCTGCGTTCGAGCGCAAAGAGAGTCGTGGTGCGCACGCCCGGAACGATTACACCGAGCGTGATGACGAAAACTGGCTGAAGCATTCCATGTACTTCCCGCTGGACAAGCGGGTTGGCAAGCGTGATGTGAACTTTGCGCCGAAGACCGTGGACAAGTTTGAGCCGAAGGTCCGGACTTACTAAGGGAGTGTCGAAAATGTTAGTAAGCCTCTATCGTTACAACCCGGAAGCGGACAATGCGCCCTACATGCAGGACGTGGACGTTGAGATTCCGGAAGGCAAGGATCTGATGGTCCTTGATGTGTTGAACCTCATCAAGGAGCGCGATCCGTCTATGGCGTATCGCCGCTCCTGCCGCGAAGGGGTCTGTGGCTCCGACGGCATGAACATGAACGGCAAGAACGGTCTGGCGTGTATCACGCCGGTGTCCCAGGTTGTTAAGAACAACAAGCTGGTGCTGCGCCCGCTGCCGGGTCTGCCGGTCATTCGTGACCTGGTGGTTGACATGAGCCTGTTCTACAAGCAGTACGAAAAGGTCATGCCCTACCTGGTGAACGACAATCCGGCACCTGCGATCGAGCGTCTGCAGTCGCCGGAAGACCGTGAAAAGCTGGATGGTCTGTACGAGTGTATTCTCTGTGCATGCTGCTCAACTTCGTGCCCGTCGTTCTGGTGGAACCCGGACAAATTCATTGGTCCGGCCGGTCTGCTGCAGGCCTACCGCTTCCTGGCGGACAGCCGTGATACGGCCCAGGCAGAGCGCCTGGAAAACCTTGATGACCCGTTCAGCGTGTTCCGCTGCAGGGGTATCATGAACTGCGTGAGTGTGTGCCCGAAAGGTCTGAACCCGACACGGGCGATCGGTCACATTCGTAACCTGCTGCTACAGCGAGCGAGCTAAGCAGCAGGATCTGCATCAGACGCTATACTGTCCTGACTAGGTTAGGCACCCTGAAGGCCCTGCAACGACGCAGGGCCTTCAACCAAAGGCTTATAGTCAAAAGTCTTAGCCGGGTGCACACTACGCGGGCCGTGACTGAAGCTTAAAAGGTTGATGCACGGATTGCTGAGTACAAAAAACCACCGGGGAATGGAAAACATCCACGCCGGGTGTGGTGGCCAATGTCGATCCCGTAAAAACCCGTATTGACAGAGAATTGCCCCTGGCCGACCATATCGCGCTCCCCCGCACCAGCCCAAGGTGAGCTATTCAAAATGCACGAAAGCATCATGGAGCAGTTATGGCAGACTTCACACCTGCAAGGTGGAAATCTCGCCTACGTTGAACAGCTTTTTGAAACCTACCTGACCGACCCTAACGCCGTCCCTGAAGAGTGGCGCAGCTATTTCGATAAACTCCCCAGCGTCGAAGGCTCCCACGGCCGAGACGTCGCCCATTCTTCGATCCGCGAACAGTTTGAACACATCTCCCGTAATCAGCGCTTTTTGGCCAGTGGTGGCGTACCCGCCAGTGCGACCAGTGACGCCGACAAAAAGCAGATCCGTGTCCTGCAGCTGATTAACGCGTACCGCTTCCGTGGTCATCAGGAAGCCAAACTGGACCCGCTGGGCGTTTGGCAGCGTCCCCAGGTCGAAGATCTGGCTCCGGCGTTTCACGAGCTTTCAGACTCCGACAGCGACCTGGAATTCCAGACCGGTTCACTGAATTTCGGCTCCGAGACCATGAAGCTCGGAGACATTATCGATGGCCTGCGCCGCACTTACTGCGAAAGCATTGGTGCCGAGTACATGCACGTCGTCGATACCCGCATCAAGCGTTGGTTCCAGCAGCGCATGGAGCCGGTTCGGTCTCGTCCGGAATACGAGACCAATACCCGTAAGCACCTGCTCGAGCGGTTGACCGCAGCCGAAGGCCTTGAGAAATACCTCGGCTCCCGCTACCCGGGCGTCAAGCGTTTTGGCCTGGAGGGTGGTGAATCACTCATCCCGTGCCTGGACGAACTGATCCAGCGCGCCGGCTCATACGGCGCCAAGGAAATTGTTCTGGGTATGGCGCACCGTGGCCGTCTAAACGTCCTGGTCAACACTTTGGGCAAGAACCCGAAAGAGCTGTTTGACGAGTTCGAAGGCAAGAAACTGGCCGATTCTGGCTCTGGCGACGTGAAATACCACCAGGGCTTTTCGTCCAACGTCATGACACCGGGCGGCGAAGTGCACCTGGCCATGGCGTTCAACCCGTCTCACCTGGAGATTGTCTCGCCGGTGGTTGAGGGTTCGGTTCGTGCCCGTCAAACCCGGCGGAACGATCCAGACGGAACCCAGGTGGTTCCGATCATCATGCACGGTGACGCTGCGTTTGCAGGGCAGGGCGTGGTCATGGAGACATTCCAGATGTCTCAGACCCGCGGTTACGGCGTGGGCGGCACCATCCACATCGTGATCAACAACCAAGTGGGCTTCACCACCAGCAAGCAGGAAGATGCACGCTCGACCGAGTACTGCAC
>Ga0066848_10000883_pt1 | contig 10883 bp, 10 predicted proteins | sample ETNtaG_23_FD_65491 | JGI IMG/M metagenome (GOLD analysis project Ga0066848, IMG submission 65491) | Marine microbial and viral communities from oxygen minimum zone, Eastern Pacific Ocean - ETNP201310SV72 | ecosystem: Environmental > Aquatic > Marine > Oceanic | place: Pacific Ocean: Eastern... | reverse complement strand
AAGAACCGACTTTGGGACCGGTTTGACCGAAAATGGCATTATCTGCAGCAATGCTGAGATCGCACATCACATGGAGTACGTGCCCTCCGCCAATGGCATAGCCAGCCACCATCGCTACCACCGGTTTGGGGCAGTTGCGAATTTGTCTCTGGAAATCAAGCACATTGAGCCTGAGATGACCCGTTCCGGAATCCTGATATCCCGCATCTCCTCGGATACGCTGGTCGCCTCCGGAGCAAAAAGCCTTGTCGCCCGCACCAGTCAGGATGATTACCCCAATTTCAGAGTCCTCTCGGGCATCCTCAAGAGCCTGCTGCATTTCTTTCACTGTCAGTGGTCTGAAAGCATTACGCACTTCAGGGCGGTTGATTGTGATCTTAGCAATGCCTTCTGCAGATTTTTCGTAAATGATGTCTTCAAAATCCGGGGCTTTATTCCAGTATTGTTCTTTCATAATGATTAGAGGTCTGAGGATTCATGCTCTAGGATCCTGCACTTGATATGTGTTTGTGAGAAGAAACTCGGTCCATTTTTTTTGCAAACGAACATTGTCTTCTTTCACGGTTTTTAATTCGATGATGCAGGATGTGTTGGAACCCACCCGTTCCAGGTAGATTGTTTGAAATTCTTCCATCGAATGAGGCTTAAAATAAGGCATTCCGAACATTTTAGCGGCTTCTTCGAATTCTAGCGAGTGCGGTGTAGAAAAATAGGTTTCAAAAATATCCTGGTGTTCTGAAACGGGTAAAAAAGAAAAAATGCCTCCACCCTGGTTGTTGAGAACGATCAGCACAACAGGTTGAAAGCTTTCCGCAATCAGCTGAATCGAATTCAAATCATGTAAAAGTGAGAGATCTCCGAGCAAGAGTGTCAAAGGCCGGTCAAGGCCCTTGGCGTACCCGGTTCCAGAAGCAACCAGTCCGTCAATGCCACTGGCCCCACGATTGAGTCCTACCGACACAGTAGATCCGTTTCCACTTCCATAAAAATCGACTTCCCTGACTGGAAGGCTGTTGCCGAGAAAAAGCGCATGAGTATCGGGGATGATTTCTGTCAGTTTCTGAGTCAACGACATTTCCGAAATTCCAATCTGTTTTGAAATAAACTCGTCCATGAGTATTTCAATCCTTTCCGATTCAGCCAGCCAATGCCCGGTCCATTCAGAATTTTTTCGGTTTCCGAGCCATGGAAGCATCAGTTTGCAGAATTCATGCAGAGATGTTTCAAAAACGTTTCGGAAACGATGGGTAGGGTCCAGTCTTGAAGAACCCTGCTTGATCCAGAGCAAATCTTCTGCAGGAAGGGTTTCCATGACGCTGAGCCATCGTTTGGAAGTAGGAGCAAAACCCAAGTGAAGAATTTTTTGCGGAAGATGTGTTGTAAAAAAATCTTGGTCTAACAAAAGTTGGTCGAAATATGTGATCCGGTTTGGCGTTCCAGATCCAAGACGCAGGCCGGAGGAAATGTCTGCAAAGACAGGCCATTTCAGTATTCCTGCAAATTTTTTAACCGATTGATAGGCGTTGGAAGGAATGCGTCCAATACTGAGGATTCCCTTTTCTGGAAGATTCTGTGCTAGCTCCCTAAGAACTTTTTCGTCTGTTCCGATCTTGGGTGTTGCATGTCTTATCCAGGGAATTTTTTCTTTCTTCCAAATTTGCAGGTCTGGGTCAACAGCAACTTCATCCAGATTCTGGTTTTGCTGCAAGAGAAACGGTTCCCGGAAAGGGAGGTTGAGGTGGACAGGACCAGGAAGCGGGTGGTGGGCAAGATGAACAGCCTGATCGACGCAGGATAGCAGGGTACTCCCTGAGGGTTCAGGCCCGGGACATCCGGGATCAAAAAACCACCGAACATGAGAGCCGAAAAGTTGATTTTGATTGATGCTTTGGTTGGCTCCTGTCTGCTGCAGTTCTGGGGGACGGTCCGCTGTTAGAATCAACATTGGAATTTGCTCAACTGAGGCCTCAACGACCGCTGGTAGGAAATTGGCAGCTGCTGTTCCTGAAGTGCAGATCAATACCCCTGCAAGGCCGGTTGCACGGGTGTATCCCAGGGCATAGTAGGCTGAGGCACGTTCATCATAGATGAGCTTGATCTCTGCTTCAGGGTTTCTGGCTGCCGCTATTGTAAGGGGGGTGGAACGGGAACCAGGAGAAATGCAAAAGAGCCGCAAACCGCAACGGATCAGTTCCTCAACGATCCAATTACCCCAAAGTGTATTCCAGGATGCGGCGTTGCCGCTCACACTGGCTCCAAAATTGATTCCCAGTTGCGAAGTTTTGCATTGATTTCCTCCCATTCGGAATCTGGATTGGAACCTTGAACAATTCCTGCACCGGTAAAAATCCTCAAAGTTTGATGATCCATCAGGGCAGAACGGATAGCGACAGCAAACTCGGCTCCGTTTTTGCTGAACCAACCTACGGGTCCTGCGTACCATCCACGATCGAATTTCTCCAATTGCTCAATCCGTGACCGAGCTTCTTCGTCTGGAATTCCACAGACGGCAGGGGTTGGATGAATGGCTGTCAACAAAGCGGCTTCTCCATGTTCCGGATGCAAATGACCTTCAAAACGGCTTTGAAGATGCTGAACATGTCTTAATTTAAGTATTTCCCGGTAAGATTGCCTTGTTGTCTTGTCACATAACTGGCTGAGCAAGTTTTCGATTCTTTCCAGCACAAGTTCGTGTTCTCGAACTTCTTTTTGGGATTGAAGTAGTTCCATGGCAAGTTTTTTGTCCTCCCCAGGACCTAGTCCACGTGGGCGTGTGCTTGCCACGGCTTCTGTTTCTATTTTTCTCAACTGCCTACGGTATAGGCGTTCCGGGCTGATGCCTAACCAGGCATGATCTATGTCTATCTGGAAACAAAATTGATAAGCATGTGGTGCCCGATCTCTTAAATTAAGAAGGATCTGCAGAGGATCGTAAGCCATTTGCATTTGATATTCTGCTTTCCTGGCGAGAACAATCTTTTGCAGTGAACCAGAATGAATTTCAGAGAGTGCTTGATTGACATTGTCGCACCATTTTTCATAACCGGGGTTTTGGCTTTTGTTGAGGTAATGGAAGGTTGACCCGGAAGAATCTGTGGAACGTGCTTCTGTTAATCCTGAAAGTAGTTTTTTCAGTTCCTGCATTCGTCGGGTATCACCAAGCTCTGCAAGATTCACATTACAGGCCAGCCGGGTTCCTTCCTTGGTACTGATCAGTTCGATCTCAGGAATGATAAAACGGGAATGTTTCCATGAATGCCATTCTTCTGAAACGGAGCCTGAAGAAAGATTGAACCGCATTCCTCCAAAAATCCTGACACCTTCCGAAGAGCTGGAAAGCAGTCGACGGAGTCGCTGCAACATCAGCTCGCTGGAGTTTCCATGCTCGCTTTCAAAAACCAGGGTTTCTCCAATGCCTGCAATATTTTCTTCTCCATCTCGTCCTCTCCAAAAAGTTTTTTTATCAGCTTTTTGAGAGTGCAACCAAAGCAGTGGATCCTGCATTGAAGTATAAGCTTCAATCCGTTTTATTCCTTCTCCACCCAACGATTTTCTTTGTTGGGTTTGCATCAGCAAATCCAACTGCTCAATGATCTTGTTGGATGATTTGGCCAAAGAAGGAAGTTCTTCTGTATTTTTGAATTGAGGAGAAGCGAGCATAGGATTGATCAAAAAAACAAAGTTCCAAAATCAGGAAGAGTCATATTGAGCTTAAATTATTGATATAAATTGATAATTTAAAATAACCATTTCTTCTGTTCTTGTAAGAAAATCAGCCTTGCAGGTGGATACATTATTGATCTCTTCTAAAAACACTAACTAAAACCGATAATCGGGTCAATTGGCACTCTCAGCATGCCTTCAGGTGTTTGCAGCTTTATAGGCAACATGAACCGTGGATGCGCCAAAAACGAAGTCAAACACATCCACTTGGTGAAACCCTACATCAAGAAGGATTCTCTTTAGATTTTCTTGGTCTGGATATTCCAGGGATGAGTGCGGAAGATAGTCAAACATTTCCTGCCCGGGCATCAACCATTTTCCAATTAAGGGTACGATTTTGAAAAAATAAAACTGGTTCAATTCTGCAATCACCGGCAATCCTACTTTTCCAACATCCAGACTGATCAGAACTCCGGAAGGTTTGAGCATGGAGAGAATATTTTTCAGACATACTTGAAGATCTAATACATTTCGCAGTCCATAACCCACAGTCACTGCGTCAAAATGGTTTTCGGGAAAGGGAGGCGCCATGGCATCTCCTCGCAAATATCTTAAAGTATCGCGGGATTTTTTCTGATTTTCGCGGGCCAAAGCCAGCATCTCTGATGAAAAATCGAGGGCTGTTACCGATGCCTGTGGTTGATATTTTAAGACAGCACGACCGATGTCACCTGTCCCGGTGCAAAGGTCTAAGCACTTTTCTCCGGGAGCCAAACCAGTTTTCTTTGCAACAAATTTTTTCCAGTAACGATGCATTCCAAATGTAATCAGATCATTGAACAGATCATATTTCTTAGCTATTTCGTCGAATTTTTTTTCTACATATCCGGATTTTTCTTTTTCTTCCGGAAGTTTGTAATCAATTGATTCTGATAGCATTAATGGATTCATGATCAAATTTTAAAATCCTCTACCAGGAGGCCAAAGTGATTGCCCCAAATCGAGTCGGTAGTAGCTTCCAAGACAACGTATCTTTTCGATATTTTGATAAACTTTTTTAATCGCATCGGTTAAATTTTCAGAAAATGCGTTGACATCACAAACGCGGTGCCCCATGTCTAAATTCTGGTGTGAAGCCATGCAAAGACTTTCATTTTCTATATCGACTTCATTCCACCATAAATCACAATCCAAGGGGGTTTTCACATCAACTGGAAGACTGGGAATGAATGGCACTACAAAGGGGTATCCCTGACCAGCCAAGGTCAGGGTGCAGCCATAATTATGACCACTTTTCCATTTTATAGAAGGTTTTCGATTTTCCACTAAATCGATCATATTTGTTAAGGGATCTTCTAACATTCTCAGCATCAATGCTGCTGTTGTGACACCAAGTCTTATATTGTATTCGATCGCATGCCATTTTCCTTCCTTTTGAATTGCTGTGACTTGAAGTGGACCACGAAAACCTGTCTCTAAAAACCATGGTTTGAGCGGAAGAATTAATTGTTCTGCAAGTCCGTATTGATCATCCGGATCAGTTTGGGCAATTCCACCAAGTGGTGCCCCTGCAACCGGTCCCATATTCCCTGTAAAGCTGCGTTTGTATTCCTGATTCGTGACCAAACTTTGTATTTCACCTTCATTGATGAAAACAAAATGACCAGCTTCAGCTGTTCCAATATACTCTTGTAAAAACACCCCTTCAGAATCATCTATTCTTTTGATCCAGCCTAGGGTGTCTTCGACTGTTTCACAAACTATGGTATGTACGGGGCTGAAAGGGGAGCAGGTTGGATTTTTAAGGACATAAGGACGAGGATTATCGTTAATGATTTCAATGGCCTCCTCTCTGGAGTCTGCATGAAAAAATTCTGGAACCGGAACACCGAACTTTTTGCACATTTTTGCAGCAAAACTACGAGAAATCTCAATCTGCATGGCTTTGCCAACGGGGCTTAAAATGGGTTTTGTTCCCATTCCTTCAGCCCAGGTTTTTTCAGCCCAGGCTATGGACATGGGAACAATCAGATCTGGCTGAAATGATTCGATCAGTGGCAGGGGTGAGGGATGCTTTTCAGAGTCAAAAACGGTACCGGCCAAAGAGGGACCATAGTGACCATAACCCCTGGTGAGGTAACAGCAGATTTCTGCACCCGATTCCTCAAGAATCGTCATCACGGCATGGGCAAATGAGCCCACCCCAAGCACCATCACACGGCGCGGCATCCTCTTACTGCTTGGGTGTTCAACTGGGAGAAGTCGAGTCTCAGATGAATGAAATTAAGGTTGGTAATGGGCCGGATTGATTTGAAAAACAAAAAACAACGCCAGCAGAGTCACGACAGTTGCCAGCATAAACATCAAAAGTGCGACGACGTTATCAGAACCATGGCTGATTCCGATTTCACCTCGGTCCATACGAGCTTGAATCTCTTTGTCTTTTGCCTGTGCTGATTCGATCACACTTTGCCTTTCAGACATGTCTGCTGCAATCTCATCCTGGATTTCTTGAATGAGAGTTTCTTGATTGGTCATGGCTACCCTTTGTAATGAAAATTCTTGCTGAGGGGGTCTTAATTATTTTTTCGAAACAGGTAATCCTTTGATAAACCAGGAATCAACTTTAATAAGCTTCATCTTGGCTGGATCTTGGAAACGCTAACGAAAATATCACAGTTTGAGGAGGAGTCCAAGTGCTTATCTGCTTCAGTCAAAATTTGGTTTGACAGAATAAACAAGAGTTTTTGGTACAGCATATTTTTCATGGGGAATCAGCACGACCTGATCGGGTTCAGCCGCTTCGAGATGATTATACTGGATGTCAGTTAGTTGGTTGCTCTTCAGTGCTAGAATCCGGCCTTCCGGAGTGACCCCCCAAAGTTGAACGCCGGATCTGATGCTTTGTTTGATGAGTAATGCGAGATGATGGTTTTTGGAAGCTTCCAAAACTTCCGCAACAGGTCTGGATGATCCGGCCTGCCTAAAGGGGTTTTTCATTCGCTTCAACGCTTTGTCCGTTCGGTTGGCACGGAAGAAACCTTGAAAGGTTTTGCTGGGCCATTCCTTTTTCAGTTTCGTTATGGATGCTTTATCTTCGGGGTCGGTATTGATGATCGATGGCAACCATTGCATTCCCACATGGCGTAAATCCAGCCTGAAAGCCTGAAGGCCGAAATCATTCAGTCTGGAAAAATGTTCGAGCAAGAAAAGGTCTCGGTCATAAAATAAAAATGTTCCGTGTTTGCTTTCAATGGTTGCCAATTTTCGCTGCGGAGTTTCTTCAGTGGAAACAGATACGCTAAGCATTCCAGGAGATTTTTCGTTAGTTTCATTCAGAGAGCTCAGCAGGTGTCTGGGCGAGTAAAAAAGAAGAACACGTCCGATTCCGAGAATTTCACAGCCCTGGGGAAGTTCCGTAAAGCACCTCTTTAAAACAGACTCAGGGATTTCACTGGATAGCACCAAACGGTCGAGTTGCGGTTTTAAAAATTCCGACCAGCGCAGCAACCCTTTTAGATTGTGGTTGCTGCCTTCAACGATCCATTGCAGTTTGAGATTGCTGTGATGTTTTCGAAGCCAATTTGCTGCACCAAGGTCCTGTACCCGGATGGCGAAAAATTTTTCCAGTGGAAGCTCTTTTAAAACCCCGATGGCCTCCTGAAAGGATTTTTCATCATGAAGCAGGTCCCATTGCAGTAGAGCTATTCGTCCAACTTTTTTCCAGCGTTCCAGCATCTCCAAGATAGTGGCTGTATCCAGTTCCCCAAGACGGCTTAAGGATTGATGCTCGAAAATGATTTCTTTAATAGGTATCTTCAGACAAATTTCAAAATCTGTCTGCCGATGGATGGTGGTGCAAAAATGAGTCACCCCTCTAATATAGCTTGGCAGTCCTCGGCGTTAAGCGAGTTGGCTTTCATATCATGCAGGATCGTTTGCCGATGAAGAAACAGGACCCTTGTGGCTAAATCGAGCCCGAGTTCGAGTTGATGCGTCACGAGCATCACTGTTCCTCCGTTTTGATGAAAGTCTTGGAGGTAGTTTTTGAACCAATCCAGTGATTTTTGATCAAGCCCAGTGAAAGGCTCATCCAGGATCAGGAACTGGGGCTTTAGTAGGATGAGCCTGCCGATCATAAGTCTTTTATTCATTCCACTGCTGTATGCTCTTACTGGAAGATTTGCAGCATGAATCAGATCACATTGTTTTAGGACTTCATCTACCCGAAAATCGAGGTCATGTTCTCCATAAAGCGTCCCGTAAATTTTAAGATTTTCCCTTGCCGTCAAATCACTATAGAAACGGGATTCATGAGAGAGGGCGCCGGTTTGTTTCAGCCAAGCAGTCCGTTGTTCTTTGAGAGGGATATTTCTATGAAGCATCTCTCCCACATTTGGATTCATCAAAAGGCAGAGGATGCGCAACAACGTTGATTTGCCTGCGCCGTTGTTTCCAAGCACCAGAACAAACTCGCCATCGTTTAGAACCAGGTCTATGTCACGAAGTACCTGATGGAAACCAAAGCGTTTACCGATCCCCACAAGTTCTAGTAGGGAAGTTTCCATCAGAAAAAAACTGGGAAAAGTAGAAAAATGGTAAGAAGATCAGTTAGGAATTCGGAACACTTCATCGAGGACCGTATTCCTTTTTGAGTTCCAAACAATGATACGAATCTGTTCTCCAGATTTGTCATCAACGAGTTCTTTTACGATGCTCTTAAACCTTCGAATTCCGAAGGATTGGGTTTTACCAGAAGAATAAGGCATGGGTTTTTTGGCGTTCTCGTTTGATGTGATATAAACTCCAACCCGCCCACTTTGTCTTTGTTTAGTTTGGTTGTTGATTTGGAAAGAAACTTGGATTTTAGATGCAGAACGTTTGATTTTTAGGTTACTGACATTAATTACAGAGCCTGATTGAGTGGATATCTTATCTAATTTTTTCTTTGCTGTGTTTTTTTGTTTTAATTTTTCCAGGGATTTCCTGACTTCAGCAAGTTCTTGTTCAATTTCTTGAACACGTTGTTGGGTGGTTTGCTTTTCAAGGTTGGTCTGTTCAAAATTTTCTTGGGATATGCGAAGTTTTTCCTGGAGGTTGATGACTTGATCTTTGGTAGATTGTTTTTCCAGCTGAAATTGCTGGATGACTCGTTCTCTTTGTGTCAGCACTCCTTTTAGGTCGCCCAGTTCCTTCCTCTGTTGTTCAATCAGGATGGACTGTTGCTCGTTCAATTTTTGCTGTTTGCTCAAATCAACATCAGTAGTGGTGGTTACAGAGGGATTATCTTTCATTCCCTCCTCTCGGATTCTTGCAATCAGGGCCAGCAATTTTTCATTTTTCAGATTTTCCTGATCCAGTTTTACATCAGCTTTTTTGAGAGCCTGGAGGTGATCATATTCCTGATATCCGATCGTGCCTCCAAGGCCAAGGATGACAAGCAAAATGAACAGGAATATCCTCTTCACATGCCTTGCCTGAAATTCCCAACTACGTTTGGGGCCTACAATATAGATGATGGTTTCCAGTTTCTTCATTGGAAAAGTTTTTGATTATATCTATATTTTATCTTTTTGGAATACAATGTTTTCCTTGATGGAATAATAGCTGGAATGATTCTGTTGAATGATTCCTTTAAGTTCTAATTCCAGCATCACTCCCTGCAACTGGCTCATAGAAATACCAGTTTCGACATGAAGGTCATTGAGTTCCTCGATTCCTTTTTCGATGTACTTCAGCACTGTCTTTTCCAGTTCAGAGAACTGGTTCAGCTTGATCACCTTTGGGGCCTGAAAAAGTGGCAAAAGAGGCTGCTTGGTTTTTGCTTGACCAAACTGAAGTTCTTCCAAAATTTCATCTGCTCTCGTGATCAGCTTTGCATGTTGACGCGATATGAGCCGGTTGGTGCCGGCGCTTGCCTCTGAATCAACCTGTCCCGGCAAAGCAAAGACCTCCCGATTCTGCTGAAGGGCAAATGCAGCAGTAATATTGGCTCCGCTCTTCAATCTGGCTTCGCTGACAACGACTCCCAGTGAGAGGCCGCTGATGACCCGATTGCGGATAGGGAAATGTTTTGCTAATGGTTTGACCGCCATAGGAAATTCCGTTATCAATGCACCTTTTTTTTGGATTCTAGTTGCCAGATGTTTGTTTTCCGGAGGATAAAGATGATTCAAACCACCAGCTAATACAGCAATCGTTTTCAATCCTGCTTCAAGCGCTGTTTCATGGGCAACGGTATCAATACCCCTGGCCATTCCACTGACAATAACGAGTTCAGGTTGTGCCTCAGCCAGTTCATGGATGAGACGCTTCGTATGTTTCAGTCCGTAGCCGCTGCATGCACGAGAACCGACAAAGGCAAGGCAGGGTTGTTCAGCCAAACCTTCGATTCCTTTCCAGTACAAAACACCGGGTGGACTCTCTATTTCTTTCAACTGCAAAGGATATGCCTCAGACTCTGGACAATACAGCCGAATCTCCGGACTTTCCTGAAGAAGTCGTTTTTCCATGAGGTAACCGCTGGCATGTGCCGCGGATGATATCTTTCGCGCCAATTCGGCCTTGATGCCCAAGTCCCGGATCAGTGCCCCGGGAGTAGCCTGAAGCATGTCTGCCAAAGTTTTTCCTGAATCCAGCAGCCTCTGTATTGACCGATAGCCCAAACCTGATACGAGGCTCAAGGCCAGCCACTGCATTTCTAGTGAGTCAGGAATATGATACGATTCGGCTTTTTTCATCCGCTTGATGGATCACTTCTCCTTCAGACTGCGCTCGACCTCACGTTGAGCCTCTCTCCTTTTCATGGTGTCGCGTTTGTCGTGCAGTTTCTTGCCCTTACCCAGGCCGATTTCCAATTTGATCAGGCCTTGTTTGAGATAGATTTTCAGGGGTATCAAGGTCAATCCCTGTTGCTTTAATTGCCCATAGAGCCTTTTAATTTCGTGACGATGCAACAGAAGCTTTCTTTTGCGTAGCGGGTCGTGATTATGACGGTTACCGAAATGGTAATGGGAAATATGAGCATTCAGCAGAAAAGCCTGCATTCGATCGTCGATCTTGCAGTAACTTTCGGATAGGTTGATCATTCCTTCACGGATGCTTTTCACTTCCGTGCCGCGCAACTCTATACCTGCTTCCAGCGTTTTCAGAATCATGTATTCGTGCCTTACGCGTCGATTGTTGGCCAAAGTTTTATGACTCATGCGGGATTAGTTGAT
>Ga0066848_10000879_pt1 | contig 10896 bp, 9 predicted proteins | sample ETNtaG_23_FD_65491 | JGI IMG/M metagenome (GOLD analysis project Ga0066848, IMG submission 65491) | Marine microbial and viral communities from oxygen minimum zone, Eastern Pacific Ocean - ETNP201310SV72 | ecosystem: Environmental > Aquatic > Marine > Oceanic | place: Pacific Ocean: Eastern... | reverse complement strand
AATTATAATTATGGAAATTGACCCTTTTATATTTAGATTAAGTATTTTCGCATTATCAATATTTGTGGGATATTATGTTGTTTGGAGCGTTACACCTTCACTACATACTCCTTTAATGTCAGTGACTAATGCAATTTCATCCGTAATTATTGTTGGCGCAATTGTTGCAGCTTCAGGCTTAACATTGCAAACAGGTTTTGAATTATCTAGCATTCTTGGCTTTGCGGCGATAGTGCTTGCGGCAATAAATATTTTTGGTGGATTTTTGGTTACGCAAAGAATGTTGCGAATGTATCGCAAAAAACAAAAAAAGAAAAATTAAACAATGACATCAAATTTAGCTGCATCTTTGTATTTAGTTTCGGGGATACTTTTTATTTTAGCCTTGAGGGGATTGTCATCTCCAGAAACATCGCGACAAGGAAACTTATTTGGCATTTTGGGAATGGCTATAGCCATTACCGTCACCTTTTTGTTTGTTAATATTTCAATTAGTAGTTTGTTTATTATAGTATGTGGTCTTGCTATTGGTGGATCTATCGGAGCAATTATTGCCTATAGAATTTCTATGACAGCAATGCCTCAGTTAGTTGCTGGTTTTCACAGTCTGGTTGGTTTAGCGGCGGTACTAGTTGCTCTATCGGCTTTTTATAACCCAGAAGCTTTTGGACTAGGAACACTTAATAATATAAAGACAGCAAGTTTAGTTGAGATGTCAATTGGCGCATCAATTGGAGCTATAACATTTACAGGATCTGTGATTGCTTTTTTAAAACTGCAAGGATTAATGAGTGGTGCTCCTATAACTTTTAGATATCAACATTTAATCAATTTATTGATTGGAATTGGAATTGCATCTTTAATTATTTATATCACAACTAACCAAAGCAGCTATGTATTTGGAATATTAATCATTGGTTCTTTTTTGATTGGTGTTCTCTTAATAATTCCGATAGGTGGTGCAGATATGCCAGTTGTTATTTCTATGCTTAACTCTTATTCAGGGTGGGCGGCAGCCGGAATAGGTTTTACTTTAGAAAATATAGCTCTAATTATTACAGGCGCTCTTGTTGGGTCTTCTGGTGCAATTTTATCTTACATCATGTGTAAGGGAATGAATCGTTCATTTTTTAGTGTAATTCTTGGGGGATTCGGAGGAACTAATATAGCACTACAAAAAAACGAAAATAAAAAACCAGTCAAAAGCGGAAATGCAGAAGACGCAGCATTTTTAATGAAAAATGCATCCTCGGTTATAATTGTTCCAGGATATGGAATGGCAGTAGCCCAAGCTCAGCATGCAGTAAGAGAAATGGCTGATAATTTAAAAAAAAATGGAGTAAAAGTTTCATATGCTGTTCATCCTGTAGCAGGAAGAATGCCTGGCCACATGAATGTTTTGTTGGCTGAAGCCAATGTTCCTTATGATGAGGTCTTTGAACTAGAGAATATAAATAATGACTTTGCAAATACTGATATTGCTTTTGTAATTGGGGCCAATGATGTTACCAATCCAATTGCCAAAACTGATCCACAAAGTCCAATTTACGGTATGCCAATACTAGATGTTGAAAGATCGAAATCAGTTTTATTTGTTAAAAGAAGTTTATCACCTGGTTATGCAGGTATTGATAATGAATTATTTTACAGAGATAATACTTTGATGCTTTTTTCAGATGCAAAAAAAATGACAGAAAGTATAGTAAATCATCTCAATTAATTATATTTTTTTTATTAATGAAAACTAATCTTTTTTTCAATGATTTTGAATAAAAATGCTTTTTTTAAAATTACAGTTATTATTTTAATATCGATTTCATTTTTTCTGGGTTATTTTCTTAGGGAAAATTCAGCTGGTGGTGGAACAGAGTTTTATAAATTATCATGGCCTATTATACAGAGTTTAAAAAAAGATTTTTTATATACGATAAATAATTATTCTCTTTTTGGTGATGGCACGATACCTTTCTCACATACTATTAATGCATATTTAAATCCCTTTTCAAATAACGTTTCAAACTTTCAACTTTCTGTTACCATAATATCATTTGTAATTTTTATAATTTTTGCAGTTATTTTAAAAAAAACGTTCTCTAAAACAAATACGCTTGATATTTTTCTTATCTCTTCAGTTTTTCTAGTTTTACCTTTTTATCGGACGTCAGCATTTTGGGGAAAAAATGAAAATTATGGATGGTTGTTTTTAATTCTTGCTATTTATTTTTTTTCTGAAGTAGGTAAAAATATTTCAAAAAACCCTAACAAAAGAGATATATTAAATTTAATATTTTTTTGTTTAACAAGCGCCTGCGCACTTTATGCTAGACAGGCACTTATTTTTTTACCCATCTCATACTTGCTATACTTATTTTATAATAAGGCTAATAAACAAATAATTATAACATCAATTATTTTATATTTTATTTTAGCTATACCAGGCATTTTGTTAATTTTAATTTGGGGAGATATATATGACACTTCTAATTTGCCAGCCGGTTCAGTATATGGAGGATGGATAGATCATAAATATATCCTAAAAAATATTCCGATTTTGCTTAGTTTTTTTGGTTTTTATTTATTGCCAATTCTTATAATAGAATTTTTTAATTCGAAATTCAAAAATTTTCTTAACCAGTATTTCAAAAGTTTTATTTTTGCTTTAGCAATTTTCATATTTCTTTCACAAATGAATCTTTTAAATTATCTAGGAAATTATGAAAAGGCTGGTGGTGCAATTTTGAAAATAAATTATTTAATACAGAAAGAAAATTTTTTTTTACTTTTAGTTTTTAGCTCTCTGGGTTTTAGTATTTTAATAAGATTTTTTAAAGAAAATATAAATAACTTCGTTACAATCATTCCTATGTTTATTCTTTTTTGTTTTCCCAATTTATTATACCAAGAATATGTGGAACCATTAATCATAATAATGTTTTTTTTATTAATTAGAACAGATTTACACCAAGTCTATTTTAAGCGTATTTCTTTTTCTAATTTTATTTTTCTTTCATATTTTGTAATTTTTTTACTAGGATCAATATATTTTAAGCATTTTGCTTTTGATTCTTTTGAAAAATGGAAAAATTTTCTTGGTGGTTAATATTTTTATTTTCTTGATTTAGTTATCAAAAATGACCCAATACTATTTCTTATAAATGGAATAATATTTAGCAAATAGTCTGCAAAATTATATATCGGTAATAATAAAGATAGCTTTTTATTTTTGATATATTTGTATGATATATTGGATATTCCATATACATCAATATCTCTATAACCACATAATTCCATTTCAGATATTATTTTGTTTTTTGAAAGCGGTTCTTCATTTTTTGTAACGCCTTCATTTGAGTAAAACCAAGAATTCTTTCTTCGATATAACCAAAAAAAAGGATTATTTATATTTGGATCAAATGAAAAAAGAAATCCGTTTTCTTTTAGTATTCTTTTTGTTTCTTTCAATGACTTTTTCAAATCGACAAAATGATGAAGAACACCGCTATAAATAACAATATCAAAATAATTTTCGTGAAACGATAAATTTTCTATATCTTGAACACTAAAATTTATTCCTGGATGGAGTTTTTTCGCTGTACTTATTGACTTTGGTGAAATATCACAACCATAAATTTTATTTTCTAATGAATTCAATTTTTTTGTAAAACTGCCAGTCCCACAACCCAAATCTAGAATTTTCAAATTTTTTTCAGATGTTTTTATTGATTTAGAAAGTTCAAGTACCAGTCGATCGTAACTTTTTTCCGATAAACCTATGTATTCTTCATTCTCATTTACGAATTTGTCAAAAAATTCGATTTCATTTTCTTTGTTTTGAAACATTATTTTTATTAATTTTTTTTTTTGTTATTGAGTATATTAACCAGTAAATATAATATGGTAACCATCGTGAAAATTTAAAATTGCTTTTTCTATTATTAGTTTCAATCCAGATGCTAGGAATCTCGATAATTTTAAGATTTAGGAAATATGATTTTGCGGTCAGTTCTAATGCAAAAGTAAATCCTGTTGTTGAATCAAATTCAATTTTATCCTTTAATTTTGCTGAAAACATTTTGAAGGCGTTTGTGCAATCTCTAAACGGTATTCTGGCTAGGTAATAGATTAAATTTGAACCAAATATTGTGAGTATTTTTTTAATTTTTTTTGCTCCCAACATTTTACCACCAGGTACGAAGCGACTAGGTATTACCAAATGGTATCCTTGTTCAATTAAATTTACCATCTTATTTATTAATTTAACATTTTCAAAATCATCTGCCATATAAATTAAAATTATTTCAGCCTTGGATAAATTAATGCCTTGAATGATTGCTGAATTAGGTCCTTGTTGTGGATTTTTTATAAATAGTATTTCTTTTTTATTGGTGACATTTTGATTTTTTAATTTTTTTAACGTTGTGTCATCATCGCTATCATAGCAAATTAAAACTCTAAAATTACAACTAATTTCATTTTCTAAAGCTTTAAGCAGTTGAATAATATTTTCAGCTTCATTATAAACTGGAATAACTATATCAAGTTTAATCATTGCTGCTATTTTATACAGGGAGCTGGCAAAGGAATTATGAATTTTCCTTTGAAACCTCTCTTTCTTAATTTAATTTTCAATTCAGATGCAATATGCCATGAAAATAATATTGCATAATTTGGTTGATCAACGAATAATTTTTTTTCAGATAAAATTGGTATTTTCGTTCCCGGTATATAGTTCCCTATTTTTTTAGAACCCTCAATTTCTAAAACATAATCAATAATGTTTTCGTCTAATCCAATGTAATTGATTAAAGTACTCGCTCTCGCAGGCGCTCCAATACCACAAATTTTTTTATTTTTATTTTTAATTCTTTTTAAAATTGAATAAAGGTTGATTTTGGATTTAAAGACATTTTTTCTGAAATTATTAAAAGTTTTCCAATTAAGATATCTTTTTTCTAAATCTAGTATTTTTTTTACATTTTTATTGATTTTGAATTTTTTGCTTCTTGTAGCATAAACTCTAATTGATCCCCCATGAGTATTTATCTTTTTTGCATGTATAATTTTTAAACCATACTTATCGAATAAATATTTTAAACTACTTAGAGAATAATATCTCAAGTGTTCGTGATATATGGTGTCATATTGATTTGTTTTTATTAATGAAACTAAATAGTGAGATTCGGAAATAAAAACTCCATCTCTCTGTAATATTTTAAGTATATTTTTCATTAATTTACTAACGTTTTCAATGTGGGCAAAAACATTTGTAGCTGTTATAATTTTTGCCCTGCCATGTTTTTTTAGCACTAGTTTAGCGGTGGTTTCGTCAAAATAACGAATTAGTGTTGGAATTCCTTTTCGAATAGCTATTTTTCCAATCTTTTCAGGTGTAATTCCTAAAACTCTATGATGATTTTTAAAATTACCTAGTAAATTTCCGTCATTCGAACCGATATCTATAACTAGATCACTAGTCGAAATTTTTATAATCTTATTGCAATCGTTATATAGTTCTTGAAAATTTTCTCTCAATATTTTTGTTGTACTACTGGTATAAGCATAATCTTTAGAAAATAAAATTTCTTTATTCACAATTGTATTAAGTTGCACTAGCCTAGATGTGGGCGAATATACCAAATCCGCAGGATAGAATGTTTCCTCCTCTATTTTACTATTAATTTTTTTCATTTCAGTCGGAGGGGGCAAATAACCTAAAAACATTATAGATTTCAAATCATTTGATCCGGATATCTGGCATTTTGAGATTGTCTTTGAATTTGACTTCATTAATTGTATTTATAGTTAAATATATTGGAATGAAAAGTAATTTTTGTTAATTCTTTAGATAAAATGTTCTACAAAAATAATATTTGTGTAATTGGTGGAGCTGGGCATGTAGGAGCTCCTTTGGGCTTAGTTTTTAGTTCTAAAGGTTATAACGTCACTTTGATTGATAAAAATAAAAATAATATCAAAAGTCTTAATCAGGGAACAATGCCTTTTTTAGAAGAAGGAAGCGCAAAGTTGTTAAAAAAAATGGTACAAAAAAAAAAAATTTATGCAACAGAAAATTTAAGTGAAGTAAGAAAAAGTAAATATATAATTATATGTATCGGCACGCCCATAAATACTCAGCTGAATCCAAATTTAAAAATTTTTTTAAATTTTTTTTATGATCTTAAAAAATACTTAAATAAAAATCATATAATTATAATCAGAAGTTCGATTTATCCAGGAGTTTCGAATAAAGTTTTTAAAATTATAAAGAATCGTTGTAAAAATTTAAGTTATTGTCCCGAAAGAATTGTTCAAGGAAAAGCGATAGTTGAGCTTCCTAAACTTTCTCAAATTGTTTCAGGAAAAAGCACAAAAGCCAAATTAGAAGCTGGAAAATTATTTAAAAAAGTTAGTAAAAAAATAATTTATACAGAAATCATGGAAGCGGAGCTTATCAAATTATTTTCAAATGCATACAGGTATATTAATTTTTCTATATCAAACCAATTTTATATGATCTGTAAAAGCCAAGGCATAGATTTTCATAAGATTAGAAAAATTATGAGAGACGATTATAAAAGAAATGCAAATATACCCACGGCCGGTTTTACTGCTGGCCCCTGTTTGTTAAAGGATACAATGCAACTTTCCTCTTTTTATAATCACAAATTTTCTTTAGGCCGTATTGCCATGTCAATAAATGAAGGCTTGCCTAAATTTTTAATTAAAGAGTTAGACAAAGTTTATAATTTAAAAAAGAAAAAAGTTGGTGTTTTAGGTTTATCGTTTAAGGGTGAGACTGACGACCTTAGAGATTCATTATCAATAAAATTATTGAAACAACTTAAGTCAAGAAAAATTAGAACGTTCCAATCTGACGAATATTATAAGGATAAAAACAATATAGATAAAAAACTTTTAGTCAAAAAATCAGATATCATAATTGTATCGACACCACACCAGGCATATAAAAATTTAAAAATTGGAAAAAACAAAATATTAGTAGATATTTGGGGTTTTATTGAAAAAAAATAATAAAATATTGTTAATCGGCGGTAGTGGAGATTTAGGTTCTGCCATAATCAAATCTGAACTTTTTGAAAATTTGTACTCACCTGTAAAAAAAAAATTTAACTTAACAAGTATAAAAAGTATTAGAAAAGTACTTAATATTCATAAATTTAATTTAGTAATTAATTGTGCGGCTATGGCAAGAATTTTGGATTGCGAAAGGAATCCTACAAAAGCAATAAATGTTAATATTGGGGGAACATTAAATTTAGTTAAAGAAATTCTTAGGTATGAAATTAATCACAAAAGAAAAATTAAACTTATACATATTTCTAGCGATGGTGTTTATCCATCATTAAAAGGAAATTATTTTGAAACAGGACCACTGGGTCCCTATAATATTTATGGATGGACAAAACTAGCATCAGAATTTGTTGTAAAATTAATGAATAGACATGTGATAATTCGAACAAGATTTTTTGATAAGAAAAAAATTAAATTTAGAAAATCAGCTAAGGATATTTTTACTTCTAATATTGAAATAAATGATCTGGTTAAGGCAATAAAAACAATTTCATTAAAAAATTTTACTGGTGTAATTAATGTTGGTTCAAAACGTCATTCTGACTACGTTGCTTACAAGAAGTTTAATAATAATCTTAAACCTTGTAGACGAAAAGATATAATAAAAAATTTAAATGTTAATTTAGCTAAAGATTCTTCAATGAATTTAAGCCTTTTTAACAAAGTTAAAAAGAATATATGAAAAAAGTCCCGCTAGAGATCGTAGTGCCTATTTATAATGAAGGCAAAAATATTCTTAGATTATTAAAACTTTTTGAAGAATTTGTAAAAACAGATTCTAGAATTTTATTATGCTATGATCTGGATGAAGACAATGTTTTTAGTTTTAAGAATAAATTTGATAAATTTAAATTAGATATAGTTTTTGTAAAAAATCCCTCAACAGGTCCATGTGCTGCAATAAAGGAAGGTTTATATTTTGGAAATTCAGATTGTGTAATAGTTTATCCTGCTGATGATTTTTTGAATATTAACATTATAGATAAAATGTATCTTTCGTTTAAAGAGAACAACGAAGTAGTTGTTGCAAGTCGCTTTATGAAAGGCGGTTCAATGAAAGGATGTCCAATAGTTAAGTCAATCTTAGTAAGATTGGCGTCCACAACTTTATATAAGCTTTCTAGTATACCAGTTAGAGATGCTAGCAATGGATTCAGATTATTCTCAAGAAAATTATTAAACACGATTAATATTGAATCAAAAATTGGCTTTGCTTATTCATTAGAATTGTTATCGAAATGTAATAGATTAAAGTTCAAAATGCATGAAATACCTGCTCAGTGGGAAGAAAGAAGTGAAGGGTCGAGTAGATTTAAAATTATTAAATGGTTGCCAGAATATTTACGGTGGTACTTATATGGTATGAGTACAACATGGCTAAAAAGAGGCCCGGAACATGTTAAAAAAAAGATATAAATTTTATATATAAATATGAAAAAAAAAATTTTTTTAGTTACAGGTGGCACAGGTTTTATCGGGGCGAATATATGTGAACTTTTAGTAAAATCAAATCACAAAGTAAAAATTTTTGATAATAATTCTAGGGGTAGCATGAACAAAATAAAAAAAATTAAAAATAAAATAAAATTTATTAGAGGGGATATAAGAAATAAACAATTACTAAATAAAGTACTTAAAAATACAGATGCCGTTATTCATTTGGCTTATGTAAATGGAACAAAACATTTTTATAATAAACCAGTGGTAGTGCTCGATATAGCCGTCAAAGGAATATTGAATATTATCGAAACATGCATAAAAAATAAAGTTAAAGAGTTATATCTAGCTTCTAGCTCAGAGGTCTATCAAACGCCAGATAAAATTCCCACAGATGAAACTGAACCTCTAAAAATTCCGAATATTTTTAATCCAAGATACTCTTATGGAGGAGGCAAAATATTAACAGAACTTATGGGAATTCATTATGGTAAAAAATATTTCAAAAAATTGGTTATATTTAGGCCTCATAATGTTTATGGGCCAAACATGGGTTATGATCATGTAATTCCAGAATTTATTAATAGATTTAAATCTAAAAAAAGTAAAAACTTTAAAATCCAGGGTACCGGAAGCGAAATAAGATCTTTCATTTATATAGAAGATTTTATTGATGCTTTTAATTTAATTTTAAAGCGGGGCAAGCACTTAAATATTTATAATATTGGAACGAATGAAAAAATTAAAATTAAAAATTTAGCTTATAAATTATCAAAAATTTTAAAAAAGAAAATTACTATAAAAAAAACTTCCCCAGCTGAGGGTGGCACAAAAATAAGAGTGCCCAATATAAACAAAATAAAGAAGCTAGGGTTTAAGGCGAAATTCAGTTTAGATAGAGGTTTGAGGAAAATTATAATATGAAAATCAATGTGTGGAGTTATAAAAATGAATATAAAAGTATTAGGGAAAAAATATTAAAAGAAGTGGATAAAGTTTTTTCTTCAGGTCAGCTGATTCTTGGAAAGAATGTAAAATCTTTGGAATCCAATTTTAGTAAACAGCTAAAAATAAAGTATGGCATAGGTGTAAATAGTGGCACGGATGCAATTCAAATTGCATTAATGTCTGCGAAAATTGGTAAAGGAGATGAAGTAATAACAGCACCAAATACAGCGGTTCCGACTGTGAGCGCTATTGTCAGCTGTGGAGCGAAACCAATTTTTGTAGACATCAATAAGGAAGATTATTTGATTGATGTTAGCAAAATAGAGGAAGCAATTAGTAAAAAAACTAAAGCCATAATCCCAGTTAACTTGTACGGGCAATGTGTGGATTACGATAAACTATTGCCCATAGCAAAAAAAAACAAGCTAGTAGTTATAGAAGATTGTGCTCAATCCACTGGCTCTTTTTATAATGGTAGGCCGAGTGGATCTTTTGGACATTTGTCAGCCTTTTCTTTTTATCCAAGCAAGAATCTTGGAGCTTATGGAGATGGGGGATTTATCGGCACATCCATAAAAATTTATGCGACCAGAGCTGCTCAGTTAAGAAAATATGGAATGAAAAGATATTACTATTCCGAAGAACATGGAATTAATTCGCGACTTGATGAAGTGCAAGCAGCAATAATAAATTTAAAGCTGAGAAAACTAAAAGTTTGGATAAACCAGAGAAGGAAAATAGCAAAAATTTATACCAAATTTCTCAGAGATACTTCCTTAATTTTGCCCAAAGAGAATAAAAAAAATTTTCACTCATATTACGTATACGTTGTTCAACATCCAAATAGAAAATATATTATGAATAAATTAAAAAAAAATAATATTTTCTGTAATATTTCTTATCCTTTTCCAGTTCATCTAATGAAGGGCTATTCATTTTTAAAGTATAAAAAAGGCGATTTTCCAGTTACTGAAAAATTATCCAAACGAATATTTTCGTTACCAATGTATCCCCAGCTTAAGAATTCAGAAGTGTTAAAGGTTGTAAAATCTTTGAAAGAAGCAATTTAGTGAAAAAATTACTCTAATCTTAATATCTAGATGTAATTTTATTATATTTTTTCAAAAGCATTACAATACGAAACTTTACTAGGGGCGTTCTGTTTTCCGTCCCAAATCAATTAATAACATAATATAAGACTTTTTGAAAAGGTACACAGTAAGGTACACAGTAAATCTAGGATTTACTTGTAATGACTTTGTAATTGGATTTTTTAGTTCTTTTTCTTTCAGGATTTAATTGGTTGTGAATCTCTAATAAGTGGTCATCTGACATACTTTGATAATGTTGGTTAATCATCTGAACACTCGTGTTGGAGTGTAATGCAACCACATTTGCGTCAATGCCTTTCTTTCTTTT
>Ga0066848_10000871_pt1 | contig 10959 bp, 17 predicted proteins | sample ETNtaG_23_FD_65491 | JGI IMG/M metagenome (GOLD analysis project Ga0066848, IMG submission 65491) | Marine microbial and viral communities from oxygen minimum zone, Eastern Pacific Ocean - ETNP201310SV72 | ecosystem: Environmental > Aquatic > Marine > Oceanic | place: Pacific Ocean: Eastern... | reverse complement strand
ACCGACCGACGTGGCCGTGGACGACTCCAACGTCGACGATCACGACCACCCGTCGGACTCGAAGTACTTCCAGATCGCCCTCATCCTCGGGGTCCTGACTGCTCTGGAGGTGGCGACCTACTACGTGGACATCGGCCCCGCCCTGATACCAACCCTCATGGTCATGATGGTTGCCAAGTTCTTCATTGTCGCTGCCTGGTTCATGCATCTGCGGTTCGACAACAGCCTCTTCACGAAGTTTTTCGTCGGAGGTCTGATTCTGGCTGTTGCCGTATATGTCATTGCCCTCAGTGCCTTCGAGTTCTGGTCCAAGGGCTGACGTGACCCTGGGCCCGGCCCGGTACGGGGCACGGGTCATCACCACCTCTCCCACATCCGGTAGGACCCAGCGGTGATCGTCGCCGTAGTCGGACCGTGGGACTGGCAGGCCCATCCCGAGGTCTGGTTCCTGGTGGTGGCTGTGGTTGTCCTGGGCTGGTGGGCGGCCCGGGTTATCGGCCCGAAGGTGGTGCCGGTCGGCATGCCGGTGACGACACCGTTCCAGCGTCGGGCCTTTGTCGCCGCAACCATCCTGCTGCTGGTCTCGGCCGACTGGCCCGTGCACGACATTGCCGAGGACCACCTCTATTCGGTCCATATGTTCCAGCACCTGGCGATCACGTTCATCGTGCCGCCCCTGTTCCTGTTGGCGATGCCGGGCTGGTTGGCCAGGTTGCTGATCCTGGAAGACGGGTTTGGAGCCCGGATACTGCGAAGGTTGACCCATCCTGTTGTGGCCGGCCTCATCTTCAACGGACTGGTCGCCCTGACCCACTGGAGCAGTGTCGTGAACTGGTCTGCCGAGTTCGGGGCCTTCCACTACGGAGTTCACGTCGTGCTGTTCGCCTCTGCGCTGGCCATGTGGATGCCGGTGGTGGCACCGCTACCGGAACTGCGGCTGTCGCCGCCCGGACAGATGCTGTACCTGTTCCTGATGTCGATCATTCCAACCGTTCCGGCTGCATGGTTGACCTTTGCCGACGGTGTCGTGTACCCGACCTATGACGACGGCTTCGAACTGTGGGGGGTCAGCGTGCGTTCCGACCAGCAGACAGCCGGTCTGATCATGAAGTTGCTTGGTGGTTTCTACATCTGGGGAATCATCGTCGTGAAGTTCTTCTCCTTTACCCGGGAGCAGAACCGTCAAGATCAACGCCTGCGGCCGGCGGTCGGTCGTCTGGCCGACGGCCGCCCCGCGTCTGTCGATCCACCTCAGGTGCCAGAATCGGTCGAGTAGCCACCATGTGGCCCCGCTAGGTTCTGGTCCGTGATCGACGTAAGGCTCCTTCGCAGTGATCCAGATTCGGTGAGGGCCGCCATTGGCCGACGCGGTGAGGACACCGGACCCCTCGACCGGGTGCTGGCCCTCGACGTTCAACAGCGTCAGCTGGGCGAGGAACGCGACACTTTCCGCAACGAGGTAGGGACCATCTCTCAGGAGGTCGGCGACCTGCACAAGCAGGGTAGGGGAGATGAGGCAGCGTCACTTCAGGATCGCAGCCGCCAGTTGGGCGAGAAGGCCGATGCCCTGTCTGACGAGGCCGATGCCCTAGCCGGTGAGATCCGCGACCTGCTGTTGCGGATACCTAACATCCCGGCCGACGAATGTCCCGACGGTGCCAACGAACACGACAACGTGATCACCCGGGTCGAGGGATTCGACGAAGCCACCTGGGCTGGGCACCAGCGGGTCCCCCACTGGGAGATCGGCGAACAACTCGGCATCCTCGACGTTGAGCGTGGAACGAAGTTGTCGGGCTCCATGTTTGTCATGTACAGCGGCCTCGGTGCGACGTTGTGCCGGGCGCTCGTGCAGTACGGCCTGGACAGGAACGTCGATGCCTACCGTGAGATGAGGCCGCCGACGCTGGTGTCCACATCCACGATGACCTCAACAGGTCATCTTCCCAAGTTCGAGGACGACGCCTACCACCTTGAGCGCGACGACCTGTGGGCCATTCCTACAGCTGAGGTGCCCCTCACCTCGTTGGCACGCGACGAGGTCCTGGACGAGGCGGACCTGCCCATGAAGTTGATGGCCCACACCTCGTGCTTCAGGCGCGAGGCCGGGTCGGCGGGCCGCGATACCCGTGGTCTCTTGCGTATCCACGAGTTCGACAAGGTGGAGCTGTTGGCCTACGCCACCCCCGACCAGGCTGCGGAGGTTCACGCCGACATCCTTGCCAGGGCCGAGTCGGCTATGGCCGACCTGGGCCTCGTCTACCGCATCCTTGACCTGTGCACCGGCGATCTGGGGGCTTCGTCGGCCCGCACATTCGATATCGAGGTCTACGCACCGGGTGCTGACCAGTGGCTTGAGGTCTCGTCGGTCTCATGGTTCAGCGACTACCAGGCACGTCGGGCCAACGTCCGATACAGGCCCGAGGGCCAGAAGGGCACGGTGGTGGTGCACACCCTCAACGGTTCAGGTCTGGCGGTCCCCCGGGTGTGGGCTGCGGTGGTCGAGACCCACAGGCAGGCTGATGGAACCATCGCGGTTCCTGAACCCCTGCTGCCCTACTTCCGTGGTGACACGGTCATTTCCTGATACCTCATCCGGCCAGGGCGATGCCGGCTAGTGCTGCCAGCGTTCCCCCGACAAGGGTCAGCGACACGTAGGCGGCGCTGGACCTGACACCCCGTTCGTCAGCAACGGCTGAGGTGTCGGCTACGAATGCCGAGAACGTGGTCAGGGCACCCAGGCCGCCGGCGCCGATGATCGTCACGGCCGGTCCTGTGAGCCCCGCCATCAGGCCGAGGGCGAACGAACCCGCCACGTTCACGAGCAGGGTGCCGCGTTCTGCACCCGGCCAGATGTGGACGGCAACAATCCGGAGCGCTGTAGCGGCGGCGGCGACCAGGGCGAAGAGGACGACGTTGCTCACGTGGGTGCCTCGGCGGTCAGGGCCCGGGCCCGGTCGAAGCAGACGAGACCACCGACAACGGATGCGGCCAGATAGGCGGCGGCTATCCCCAGGTGGTCGGTCCGCATGAGCTGTGCAGCCTCGACGGTGAACGTGGAAAAGGTCGTCAGGCCTCCGCAGAAGCCCGTGCCGATGAGGAGTCGGGCGTTGTGGTGTACTCCCCGCCCGACAAGCACCCCGAGAATGGCGCAGCCGGCCAGGTTCACGAGGAGCACCGACCAGGGAAACGTCGTCGACGGCCCGAGGGTGAGGGCAGCCCACCTTGTGCTGGCTCCAGCGGCTCCACCCATGGCGATGAGGCCGGTGACTGCCGGGGAGACCCGCGGGATGTGTCGGGGCATCGCCGGATCCTACGGGTGTCGACGCCCGGTGGATCCCTGCAGTGCTGCCCGGGCCCAGGTGAGGAGAATGGCCAGAGTTGTGGCTGTTACCAGCACCTCAAGTGGAACTGCCCACCGAACCGGGTCGGACAACCAGTGTGAGATCCGTGCAGGCCAGGTGCTGGCGACGCGGGCCACGGGGAAGAGGACCAGTTCGCCGCGGTATATGATGCCCTCCAGTACGGCCCAGGCCACGGCCGTTGCTATCAGGAGGTCTCGCCGTTTCCGGACGGCCACTGCAGGTGTGACTCCCCAGATGGCGGTGGTCCAGATGAGGAGCCACAGTGCCAGGCCCACCCGGGTGCCGCCCACGTCGGCGGTCCAGTTGGTGAGGTGTACCTGCAGCGTCGTGACAGCGTCGACAATGGGGTTCGAGCCGGTGTTGACGTCGGCGAGAATGCGAATTTCGTAGACGCCGTAGATGATCAGGTAGGTGCCGCCCAGTAACAGGGCGAACGCTCCGATCCGGTCGATGTGGGGGAGCAGTCGCCGGAGGTGTCGGACGGCGCCTCCACGGGCGATCGCCAGAGAAAGGGTCAGGGCTGTCAGCACTGCCGCCATGCCCGCAGCGAAGGCCAGGTAAACGACGAGGCCCTCGATGATTCCGTTGCGCCGGAAGCTGCCCGCTACGTGTAATAGAAACAGCGGTGCGGCACAACCGATCGATACCACCGCGTAGGACACCCCGAACCCGAACACCGACCAGAGTTCCCGTGAGCGAGGGCCCTTTCGGGGAAGCAGGAACGAGAGGTTGGGTTTGCGGCCGGCCAGGATTGCTATGCCGTAGGGGATCAGCATGGCACCGATTGCAACGGTCACCCATGGGGTACGTCGTGCCACGGCGTCCTCGCTGACCAGGTAGGTGACAGCTAGGCCGAGTGCGCCGAACACCATGACGAAGGCGCCTGCCAGGGTGAGGCTGACCACCAGGCCCCGCATCACCTGTTCGGGGCGGGCCCTGGTGTCGTCGGTGTCTCGTCCGATGAAGTACCCGAGCCAGGTGGGCAGCATGGCGAAGCCGCAGGGGTTGACGGCTGTCACGATTCCGAGGGTGAACGGCAGGGCGATGCCGATGTCGATCATCGGCAGTGACCGTCGGCTGCGGTCGTCATGACAGGTACTCGTCGATGGCTGCCTGGAGGCCGTCGTAGTCGAGTTGCCCCTGGTGGACGCGGACGAGCTTGCCTGACCTGTTGATGAAAGCTGTTGCCGGAAGGCCGACGGTACCCACGGTGGCGACGAAGCCTCCGTCGGGATCCTGGCCCAGCAGGTAGGTGATGCCGATCTCCTCTATCCGTTGGGCGGCCCTTGTGGGCGAGTCGCTGATGTTGAGGCCCACGAACCGGATTTCGTCGCTGCGGTCCCGGTGAACGGCCTCGAGGTCAGGCATCTCCTCGAGGCACGGTGCACACCACGTGGCCCACAGGTTGACCACGATTGGTCGCCCGTCCTCCCTGTTGAGTTCAGCCAGGGTCGTTGTGCCGCCGTCGACCAGTTCGAAGGGCCTGTCCAGTGCTCCGTCCCTCGTGAGAGATGCATCGGGCTCAGTTCCACACGAGGTGGAAGCCAACGCCGTGAGCAGCAGGGCGATGGAGAGCCGGTACACGTGTCTGACGGTAGTCGGGGCCCCGCATGGTTGGTGCGCCCCGGACCGGGGATCGCCAGAGGCGTCACCCCGGCCCGGGTTTGGGCGGCTTGTGCTCCCCGTGGGCCGACCGGATGGTCGACCACGGGAGTCGGGAGGGGGTTTCCGACGGTTCAGGCCGACCTCAGTTCGACCTGGAGGTGGGCCGGGATCGGCACCACGGGGAGCTGGTCTTCGGGACGTGGCACCTTGGGCGGCCGGCCCCGGCGTCGTTTGGTGGCGAGCATCCTGCCGTTCATGAACAGTTGGCCGCCCCACACGCCCCACGGTTCACGGCGGGCGCTTGCGCCCTCAAGGCAGGACGCCAGGGCTGGACACTCGGCACAGATGCGCTTGGCGGCTGCAATGTCGCCGAGGTCCTCTGAGAAGAAGACGTCCAGTGGAACGCCGAGGCGCGAGCATGCTGCTTCGTCGCGCCATACCTCCGGTTCGTACTGGAGTGCCTGCATTGTTCTTCTTTCCTTTCTGAAACTGCTATTTCGTCGAACTCTTGTGGTGGGTGGTCGGGCGGTGGTGGAAAAATCGGAAAGGCCGCCGGATTTCTCCGGCGGCCTCGGGGGTTTGGTGTGCGTTTCAGCTGATCAGCTGTGTGCTTCCCGGGGCCGCTGGTGGATGGTCCAGAACACGTTCTTGCCCAGATGGGTGGACGTGGTCCATGTGGCAGTGAAGGTGGCCGTATAGGCCGGCTTTACGACGCGAGGCGAGAACGCGGGCGCGCCGGCCGGCTGGCCGTGACGGTGCTGTTTCATCGACTGCATAGTGTTGTCTGTCTGCCGTTTCGTGGGTTGTCTGTTGCAATTTCGTCTGTCGGAGGACACGTTGCCTCCCGGCCAGGCACCCAAGGGTATGGGTAACCATGACGGGTAACTACTCAACACCAATGCGTGGTGGCCGTCAAGTGAATTAGCGGTGGCATCCGAGATACTGTAAAACCGCAGGTCAGGAGGGTTGGAACAGGCCTGTCCGGTAATGGCGGAGTTCTTCGAGGGATTCCCTGATGTCGTCTATCGCACGGTGCCCGCCGGCCTTTGGTGGCGCTGAGGCGAGCAGTTCGGGCTTCCAGCGCCTAGCCAGCTCCTTGACCGTTGACACGTCGATCGACCTGTAGTGGAGGAAGGACTCGATCTCGGGCATCCATCTGGCCAGGAAGCGACGGTCGGTACCGATCGAGTTTCCGCAAAGGGGAACGGTGGCCGGTTCTGTGATGTGTTCTTTCAGGAATGCCAGCGTTGTCGCCGCAGCCTCGTCGTGGCTGGTCGTGGATGCTTGGACTGCCTCCAGCAGCCCGCTTCGGGTGTGCATCTTCCTCACGTAGTCGCCCATCGGGACCATGGCCTCCGCCGGTTGGTGGATGACGATGTCGGGGCCCTCGGCGACCAGTTCAAGGTCGTTGTCGGTGATGAGGGTGGCTATCTCGACGATCACGTCGGTAGCGGTGTCAAGTCCTGTCATCTCCAGGTCGATCCATGCGAGCACGGCGACGAGCCTATGGCGGCCGCTCGCGGCAGGTGTGCCCACGGCCTGTTTCGGGTCTCTGCGGGGTCGGGGTGGGTGTCAGGTGGCGCGGGCTAGGGTCGCCGCCGTGCTGGAGATACCCATCGTTCGCCTTGTTGAGCATGCGGCTATTCCGGTGTACGCGAGGGTGGGTGATGCCGGGGCGGACCTGGTGGCCGCCGAGGCCACCACACTCGCCCCGGGTGGCGGCAGGGCCCTGATCCCGACGGGCGTCGCCATCGCCATACCTGAGGGCTATGCCGGGTTTGTCCAGCCCAGGAGTGGTCTGGCGCTGAGGCACGGCGTGACCTGCCTGAATACCCCCGGCCTCATCGATTCCGGTTACCGCGGCGAGTTGAAGGTTCTTCTCGTGAACACAGATCCATCTGATCCGTTCGAGGTTGTTGTCGGCGAGCGCATCGCCCAGCTGGTGGTCCAGCGTGTCGAGGACTGCCGGTTCTGTGAGGTTGATGGACTTCTCGACTCCGATCGCGGCCAGGGCGGATTCGGTTCGACCGGGCGGTGACCTGCAGGGTGGGTTCAGCCTCGTGGAGCAGTCAGGTCCACTGTGTTGCCGCCGCCCTCGAGCCTGACGAGGACCGCGTCGGCCGTGACACGGAAGTTGATTTCGACGCTGTGGCCGGCTCCCGTGATGTTCCCCGCGGCCTGCTGGATGGACACACCGAGCTCACCGACATCGCCGGGGTCGATCCGGTGGATGCGAAGCAGCGAGGCGAGGGTCACACGGGGAATCTCAGCGAACTCGGGATCGGGTGGGAGCCTGAGGGTTACCGCGTCGTTCCTTTCTGTGTGGTCCATGGTCTCAGTGTGCCACCCGGTATCGCACCAGCGGCGACCATTGCTTGTACTGCCGAGGCAACCCCGGCTGGAACGAGAAGCCTCTGGTCGGCCAGCATGAAGTCGTGACTATTCTGGTGGATGAGGCCATTTGGCCTTGGAGGGGTGGCCGGTGGGCACACCTGGTCAGCGACCAGACCATCGCGGAACTCCACGACTTTGCCGTGCGGCTCGGCCTTCGGCGCATGTCGTTCCAGGGAGACCACTACGACGTGACCGCAGCGGCCCGCAGCGAGGCGATAGCCATGGGTGCCGAGGCGGTCGGGGGAAGAGATCTGGTGCGGCGCCTCAGAACAGCCGGCCTCCGCCTGGCAGCGACCGAGAGGCCCGGGCACTGGGAGAAGACGGGCCTGTGGCCTCCGGTGGGGGTGGCTCCGGACCTCGGCGGCGTGGTGCCGGACCGCCTGGTCGAGGCGCTTGATGGCTGTGTCTTTGCCGATTGGCACTCGGCCAGCGTGGCCGCATACAGCCGATCGTCGGAGGTTGTCGTGGTGGTGGAGAGTGCTGGTGGGCTGGCCGTCGAGGGCCCGTTGCCGGTCGGTGTGGAGGTCTGGTGCAATCATGGTCGGGTGCTCGAGTTGTTCGTCCCCGTGGAGGGCTGATGCAGGTCGTTCGGGGAATCGTCGTGATCGCCACGTTGATGCTTGCCATCTCGTGTAGTGGTGGGGTTGAACCGGCCGAGAATGCCGAGACATCTGCGACCACGGCCGTTCCTCGGGATGTGACGATCCCTACGAATGGTTGGATCCAGGTGGGAGTTGAGGTCTTCGACCTGGCCTTCACCTGCTATGCAGCCGGAGCGGGTGATGTCGTTGCCATCGGTGTTGGTGTTGATTCCGAATCGGGGGAACGGGTGGAGGCCCTGGTGCAGGGATTCCTGGGACAGCCGTACCTGGGTGTGACTGTCGGCAGTTCGACCCGGTATGAGGCGTCGCTCGAGGATCCCCTGGAGGTCTACGTCCACGACGACACCATCAGCGCCGGAGCTGTCCGTTGGAAGCGTGATCTGGACCTGGAGTCGGGAGGGGGCGAGGTCGTCGGATTCGGGGCCGTGTTCGTGGAGTGTCCCAGCTACGAGGGCCGCCTGCCCGAGGGCTACTGAGCCGAGCAGCCGCCCAGTTCCTCAGCCCACGGCAGCCGGCCCGACCAGAATCTGACAATCCGCTCTCCGTCGCTCTGGAACATGACCCTGAAGATCTTGTCGCTCTGGTCCCTGGGGACGTAGGCGAGGAGGTTCCCTGAGCCGTCGGGCAGGGGCGAGGTCTGGATGCGTTCGCCGAACATGTCGATGATGCGGCCCTCGGTGTTGCCGATGCCTGCACCTGAACGCGTTGTTATCTCGTTGGTGTCGATGTCGACGCGTTCGACGGTTCCGGCGACCACCCAGAACGTGATGCCGGCCGGTGCGTCGTCGGGGGTAGCGAGGTAGCACTCACCAACCGGTGTGATGGGGGTGAACCTGGTCCCGGCGGCGCGCTGTGCGGCGTTGGCGGTCATGCCGAAGATCACGGTGTCAAGGCCGATCGTGCTGACAGTGGACTGGTAGTCGAGGGTCGGTGAGCCGAGGTCTCCGATCGGAGCCAGGGTTCCGACAGAGGCCGGGTCGAAGGTCGTCGGGGCAGTCGGTGCCGCAGTCGTCGTCGCCGGGGCAGTCGTGGCAGCCGGTTGTGTTGTCGTGGCCACAACAGCGGTGGTGGCTGGGTAGGTGTCGACTACCTGGCTGGTGGGGTTGCAGGTTCCGAGGAGCAGCACGAAGGCTACGAAGAGGACCCCGATAAGGGCGACCAGCCAGGCGCGCATGGTGTTCAGGCTACGACAGCAGGAGGGCCAGGTCCGGGCGGCCCACTGTTGCCGTCACGGTGTGGTGCACTGGCGCGGTGAGAAGGGCGTGGACAGCGGTCGTGTTGGCAGCCGTTTCGTGCGGCAGCGGGACAGCGGTGGTGTCGCCCACGACGCTGACCCTGCCCTCACCTACGACAACCACAATCCTCCCTACGACCACGCTGACCCTGCCTCCGCCCACGACCACCACGTCGACCCTGCCTCCGTCTACGACGACTTCCCCTCCTGCTTCCACGACAACGACGACAACGACCACGACGACGGCTTCGCCACCGACCGGGGCGGACTGCATCGCCGCCATGCCGGTGGCGAAGCGGGTCGGTCAGGTTCTGATGCCCGTGGTCGACCAGGGCGGCCTGATGGCCGTTGCCGACTTGGCCGGGCGCGGCCTCATTGCAGGCGCCGTCGTGGTCGAACCGGTTGACCATGGCCTCGGCGACGCGATCGCGTCTGTGCAGGCTGTGTCGGCAACCGGGCCCCTAGTGATGGCGGTGGACGAGGAGGGTGGCACGGTGCAGCGCCTGGATGTCCTGCTGGGCGACATGCCCTCGGCCCGGCACATGGCCGGACACCCGATTGACGACGTGCGCGTCGCTGCTCGTGAGCGGGCCGAGGCCATGGCAGGCCTCGGCTTCACGATGAATCTGGCTCCCGTGGTCGATGTGGGGGCTGGGCTGGGAATCGGGTCCCGTTCCTTCTCAGACGACCCCCTGCTGGTGGCGGCATTCGGTTCTGCGGTGGCCCACGGCGTGTTGGATGCCGGGTTGACGCCTGTCGCAAAGCACTTCCCCGGGCACGGTCGCGCATCGGCTGATAGCCACAGGCAACTTCCGGTAACGCCGCCACTTGAGGACCTGGTGGAAGTTGACCTTGTGCCGTGGAGGTACCTGCCTCCCGGTGCCGCCGTAATGGTCGGCCACCTCTCTGTGCCCGGCCTGACCGACGGCGTGTCGACGTCGCTCTCCCCTGAGGCCGTAGACGGGTTGTTGCGCCGCGACCTGGGCTTTGACGGGCTGGTGATCTCTGATGACCTGGCCATGGGTGCCATCGCTGGAGGGATGGACATTCCACAGGCAGCGGTTCTCTCCCTGAGGGCGGGCGTCGACCTCCTGGTCGTCGGTTCGGCTGATGGTGTGGTAGCGGTCGCCTGGGAGTTGGTGACAGCTCTGGAGGACGGGCGCTTGTCGCCGGGTCGCCTGAACGAGGCGGTCGGGCGGGTGCTGGAGGTGAGGGGGGTGGACCCGTGCGGCTTCGAATGGGAGTGAGGTCCCAATGGGCCAGACTCTGACATGGCCGACCTGACAGGACCGTTCCTCCCGTCTACCGCGGAGCGAGAGTTGAACCAGCTTCTGCGAGCGCAGCACATGGAGTTCCTCCTTGGGCAGCCTGACTGGGCACCATCGGGTCTGGAGAGGTGGCCAGATGCCGTGGTGAGGTTCCACAACCGCCTGGTGCCCCGCCTTCCCATGACGGGCCCGCTGGGCTGGCTGGACGGGACCACCCGAGCTGATGAGTTGGAGCGGGAGCGCGTAGATGCCCTACCCGCGGATGAGCAGGCCGAGGCGAGGCTGCTGCACGCGAGGGCAGTTCACTTCCGGTGCATTCGAACGACGCGGGTTCCGGTGGGGGAACAGGCTGATTGATTGTGGGTCGCCCGGGGCTCGAACCCGGCGCCTGAGGATTAAAAGTCCCCTGCTCTACCCGATGAGCTAGCGACCCGGCGGCGGTGCGAAACCCGGCGCGAAACCCGGTCGACCACCGACGGTCAGGGTACAGG
>Ga0066848_10000849_pt1 | contig 11095 bp, 9 predicted proteins | sample ETNtaG_23_FD_65491 | JGI IMG/M metagenome (GOLD analysis project Ga0066848, IMG submission 65491) | Marine microbial and viral communities from oxygen minimum zone, Eastern Pacific Ocean - ETNP201310SV72 | ecosystem: Environmental > Aquatic > Marine > Oceanic | place: Pacific Ocean: Eastern... | reverse complement strand
TCGACCAGTGGTATCCGTAAATGGTGATGGTGGTTACCTATACACTGCGAATGAATGGGCAACGGCAATTGAATACGACATTCCACTGATAGCCATTGTGTTTAATGACCAACGATTCGCTAATGTCTATCGACAGCAAAAAGAGTGGTTCGACGGACGGTTTATCGCGGCTGATCTGGTAAATCCGGATTTTGTCTTGCATGCGCGAAGTTTTGGTGTGACTGCTGAAACTGTCGATACACCGAGCGGGTTACGAAATGCGATTCGCAATGCAATTGAAAGAAACGAGTCTAGATTGATCGAGGTAGCCTTGCCTCATGATATGCCGACGCCCTGGCGCTTTATTATTGAACCACCGGTGCGTGGCAAAGGCGTGGAGGAAGGATGAGAAAGAGACTGACGGAACAAATGGCACCCTGGTTGGAAGGTGGTCTCGGACCATTTCTCTGTGATGCAATGGAGCCCAGTCAGGATGGGACAGAGACTATCCTCGTGGATCCAGCGACGGGTGATTCGTTTGCCCGGGTCGCTGATTCGAGCCCGGATCAAGTCGACCGTGCTGTAGAGGGTGCAGTAGCGGTCATGAACGATCCAGCTTGGACGGGAAAGACGAACAGTGACCGTGCAGATTTGCTGTTGATGATCGCGAATCTGTTGGAATCCAACGCCCAGGAAATTGCCGCACTGGAGAGTTTTTGTATGGGAAAACCATACCAACAGGCGCTGTTGGGCGAAATACCCTTTGCTGCCTCTGTCTTTAGGTACTATGCGGGCGCTGCGGTTCGGATAAGCGGTATTCAGCGAACATTAAGCAGCCCTGCTGCCAATCATGCCTATACATTGCGGCAGCCAGTGGGCCCCGTCGCCGCGATCGTTCCATTTAACGGACCACTTGTTATTGCTGCATGGAAAATAGCTCCCGCTTTGGCGGCGGGGTGCAGTGTTGTGGTTAAACCAGCTGCCATCACACCCCTAAGTGTATTGCGACTGGCCGAACTGCTGTACGAGGCGGGCGTCCCACCTGGCCTCCTGTCAGTTCTGCCCGGACCCGGTTCCGCCATAGGGACGTTGCTCGCAGACCATCCCAATATTGCCAGAATTGCGTTTACTGGGTCGACACAAACGGGTCGAGAGTTAATGGAGCATTCAGCTCGGAGCAATCTCAAGCGACTTACGCTGGAACTGGGCGGTAAATCTCCACTCATCATATTTCCCGATGCAAATTTGGACGCTGCTGTGGCTGGAGCTGTTGATGCTGCGTTTGGGAATACCGGGCAGACGTGTGTTGCGGCTTCCAGGATCCTGCTTCATCGAGAGATTGCTGAAACTTTTCTTGCACAATTTTGCAACGCAGCTGAGAAGCTCCAATCAGGGGATCCCTTCGAATCGACCACACAAATCGGTCCTGTTGCCAGCGCTGCTCATCGGCAGACTATCCATGAACTGGTCGAGATGTCGAGTGCTACACGAGCAACGGGTGGGGTGATGCCGGACGGCCCCGGATTCTATTATCCACCGACAATCTTTACCTCGGTAGCCCGGGATGATTATCTATGGCAAGAGGAAGTTTTCGGCCCGGTTGCCGTCGTTGCCGAATTTGGTGACGAGCAGGAGGCAATACTATTGGCCAATGATAGTGACTACGCGCTGGCTGCATCGGTGTGGACGCGAGACCTTGGTCGTGCACATACCATGGCAGCTGAAGTTGAATCGGGCATAGTCTGGATTAATACCCATAATCATCCGGATCCCTCCATGCCGATCGGTGGTAAAGGGCAGTCGGGCTGGGGTCGCGAACTTGGAGAGGAGGGACTTGATGCTTATCTCGAAACCAAGTCTGTCATCATGAATCTCGATGAGTAATACCTCCGCGAATATGCCGCGCAGGCGTTCAGTGCTTGATGCATTACGGCCTTACATTCAGGGGCTTGGGTCGTTGCCAGGACAGAATAACTTCATCAAGTTGTCATCCAACGAATCTCCGTATGGTCCGGCGCCGGAAGCGCTGCAGGCCTACCACAGTGCCGCAGATGAGATGAGTCGCTATGGCGATGGCCAGCAGACTTTGCTTCGTGCGGCAATAGCTAAGACACATGATCTGCCAATGGATAATGTTCTGTGCGGAAATGGCAGCGATGAACTTATTTCGATGCTAATTCGGGCCTTCATGGAATCAGGAGACGAGATCGTTGTCAGCGAGAATGGCTTTGTGATGACCTCAACTCACGCCATTGTTGCAGGTGGGAGGGTGGTCGCTGCTCCAGAGAGTGACTGGATTGTTGATGTCGATCAGATCTTGTCGGCAATTTCACCGAAAACTCGAATCGTGTCGATCTGTAATCCGAATAATCCTACCGGCACATTCGTCAGTATCTCGCAAATGCGGCGTCTGATCGAAAGCGTCCCGCCGCAGGTGATTCTGCATATGGATGAGGCTTATGCCGAATACGCGATGCATGAGGATCAATTTAGCTCCGCTCTCGAGTTTCTTGCAGAGCGGAATAATCTGGTAGTAACCCGGACTTTCTCAAAAGCGTACGGTCTTGCTGGACTTCGAATTGGCTGGCTTGCAGCAGATCCGCTAGTCATTGATGCTATTGATCGGCTTCGGACACCCTTTAACGCCAACACTGCCGCGCAGGTCGCTGCCACTGCTTCGCTGGCCTGTCAGGAATGGTTGCGAGATGTCATTGAGCGCAACCGCGATGTTCGTGAAAGGTTCGCCAGGCAGATGAGGGGCCTTGGTTTGGAGGTTATATCAAGTGTTACGAATTTCGTCCTGATACGGTTTCCAATAGAAACCGGCGCCTCTGGCAGTGGTGCTTATCAGGCCCTGCAAGACAGTGGTTTTTTAGTGCGGCCAACCAGTGCGGGTGACGCTTATCTCAGAATTTCCATGGGCACGTCACGACATATGCAAGATGTGGCTAAAGTGATCGAAGCATATCTGGCAAATTACTCGTTAGAGTCGGATCCCTCGAATCGGATCGAATAGAGAGACTGCCTCCAGACTGAATGAAATATCGAGTTGATTTCCGGCCCTGATATTGGTCGATGACGGCATTCGGGTAGTGACGCGCATGTCACCCTTGGTGAGGTGCACGAATACATCACCACCTGTCATTTCAACATCTTTTATCGTCATTTCAAGATTTGTTTCTCCCCCAGGCAGTGTCGCTGGGGTAGTCGGGATCACGCTTTCCGGTCGGATACCCATAATGACTTTGCTGCCGTCTTGAGGCGGCTTAGAGAAACGATAGGAAGTAAGGTCAAGGTGTAAGTGATCATTTTGAAATATGGTTAGATCGTCAATGTGACGGAGTGTCCCCGATACGAGATTAATGGGGGGTGTGCCGATAAATTCTGCGACAAAACGGCTACTCGGATAGTAGTACAGATCGTATGGCGTTCCTATTTGATGTATCTGACCCTTATCCATTACGGCAATGCGTGTGGCTAGCGACATAGCTTCTGTCTGGTCATGGGTGACGAAGATCATGGTTGCACCAAGAGTTTCATGCAATGCCCGCAACTCACCCCTCATCTCCAGTCGCAGTTGTGCATCGAGATTGGACATAGGCTCATCCATCAGGAAGATGTCAGGTTCTCGCACTAATGCACGACCGATCGCTACACGTTGTCGCTGACCTCCGGATAATTGTCGTGGCTTGCGATCCAGTAAATCTTGAATTTTAAGAAGACCGGCTATCCGGGAAAGTGCTTTACGCTGATCAGATTTTGATACCCCTTCGCATTCCAGAGCGAAGGTAATATTTCTAGCAGCAGTCATGGTAGGGTAGAGCGCGTAATTCTGAAAAACCATAGCGACATTTCGATCGGCTGGCGGCAGATTATGTATCTCATTCTCCTTGATCAGAATTTTCCCTGCAGCAATGGTCTCAAGCCCTGCAATACAGTGAAGTAGGGTTGATTTTCCGCACCCACTTGCGCCGAGTAAAACCAGAAGTTCACCTTGTTGTACATCAAGATCAATTCCATTCAGTACCGTGGTCGACCCAAATGATTTTCGAAGATTGTGAACTTTCAGAGACATCGATTATCCTTTGACAGAGCCGTGTGCCAGCCCCATTACAAAAAATCGCCCTGCAATCAAAAAGATCAAAAGGGTGGGCAGTGCCGAAATCATCACAGCAGCCATGTTGACATTGTGTTCGGCTACCCCGTACTGAGTAGCAATGATATTTAGTACTGCTGCCATGATCGGTTTATTGCCCGGCTCACCGAAGGTCAGGGCAAAAAGATAGTCGTTGTATATGCCACCGAACACCAGAATGACCGCTACTATAGTTATTGGAGCTGACATGGGGACAATAACTGAACGAAAAATCTTGAAAACTCCAGCTCCATCCACGATGGCGGCTTTAACCAGTTCAGGCGGAAGGGTTACGTAAAAATTTCGATAGAGCATCGTCGTCAACGGCACCCCGTAGACGGTGTGTATCAGGATAAGACCGAATGTACTGCCGAATATACCGAGTTTCTGCATCGTAATTGCTAACGGAATTAGAAACAGTTGGAGGGGAATAAAGCTCCCGATAATTAACGCGCCAAGAAGGATGTCAGCACCTCGAGAACGCCAAAAAGACATCAAATAGCCATTTAGCGCACCGATCACAATGGCGGCAACCATAGCCGGGAACAGAATCAGCATGGTTTCAAGGAAATACGGTTTAATTCCGGTGCAGACCAGGCCCGTGCAGGCGGATGACCAGGCTTTCTCCCAGCCGGCCGTTGTCCAGAGCATCGGCCACGCTATAATGGAAGAGTGCAGAATTTCGTCAAGCGACTTGAAAGACGCGACCACCATGACATAGAGCGGAACGAGTGAATAGAGTGCCAGCAGGAACAATACCCCGTGGGCCAGCGCCCAGCCTAGAGGTTGACGGAGATAAGTTTTCACTGTTTGCGACTCCGCAGTTCATATAGCAGATAAGGCAATACGATGACCATGATGCTGACGACCATGATTACAGCTGCAGCAGAGCCACGGCCAATGTTGCCCCGGACAAAATAAAAATCGTACGCGTAGAGGGCGGGCAGTTCGGATGCACGGCCAGGTCCGCCTTTGGTCAGTGCGACAACAATGTCGAAACTACGCACTACATTAAAAGAGAGCAATACGATTGCTGTCATTAGAACGGATCGAAGTTGGGGGAGAACAATCGACGTATATGTTCTCCAGATGGGTATTCGATCAATTCTGGCTGCTCGCCAGAGATCTGTGTCAATCCCCTTCATTCCGGCAAGAAAAAGAACGATTACTAATCCAGTGCTATGCCACACGGCAGCTCCTGCCACCGCATAAATTGCGAACTCCGATGAACCAAGGATATTGAGTCCAAAATTCTCGAATCCAAGACTTCGCACAAAATGTTGTAATCCTGTGGTTGGACTTAATACCCACTGCCAAGCAAGCCCCGTGATTATGAGCGACATAGCGATCGGATAGAGGTAAATTGTCCGATAGACAATTGCCGAATGCGATCGTTGATCGAGCATCGCGGCGACGGTAATCCCAATTCCAAGACATCCAAATAAGTAGATGCCACCAAAGATGAACATGTTACCGTAGGTGTTCCACCATCGGGCCGAGGAAAATAGTTTTTGATAATGTAGTAACCCGATTAGCTTTGTACTCGGCAGAAAGCCGGAATCAGTAAACGAAAGATAAGCTGTGGCGGCGCCGAATCCCCAGATGAAGTAGACCGCAATCAGGACGGTAGGGGCGAGCGCCGCAGCGATCACAAACCTTTGTTGCAAATATCCCTTCATGGGAGCATGGAAGAAAAACGGGGTCCGGAAAAGTATATTCCGGACCCCGATTTAGTCGGCGTGTACGTGAACTAGATGTCTTTTACGGCTGCAAGCAGTGCATCTCGCCCTTCAGCAGGCGACATATCACCGTTCCAGAACGCGGTAACAGTATCTTTAAGGGCACTCTTGAGACCACTAGAGAGCGCATTCCAGTGGGTTGCCGTTTCGCCCGAGTTCATACGATCAACGGCTTTCGTTGAGCAGCCCGAAAATTCTGCCGGGTCGGCTCCCTTCATCGCCGGTAATGTTCCTTTGGCAGCGGCAGCCTTGACCTGTGTATCGAGATCTGTAAGTGCTGCAGCAAATAAGCGCTGCGCTTCCTTGTCAGCGGAGTTGTCAGACTTTATGAAATGAAAACCGTCTGCTAGAGCAGTTACAGTATTCGACCATGGCGTTAATCGACAGGACCAGTCCTTTCCTTCTTCCATGTCAGCATATCCACCAGTTGCCCAGGGACCCATAAAAATGTAAGCCGCTTTTCCGGATACCACGAGATTGTTGGTGTCATTCCAGCTGCGCCCAGCTTTACCTTCGTCGGTAAATTCGCGGATCGTGGCAAAGTTTGCAAATGCCTGTACCATCGCATCGCTGCCAATTGCATCCAGGTCGCCACTCATGACGTTCTCGTAAAAGGAAGCACCGCCAGCTGCCAGGATCATGTGATCAAAAGCAACTGTTTCTTGCCAGTCCTCACCACCGATAGCGACGGGAATGACACCTGCGTTTTTGAGGGTGCTTAAGGAATCAACAAAGTCGTTCCATGTTGTTGGTTCACCTACTCCGGCAGCGTCGAGGACGCCTTTGTTGGTAAAGAGCCAGTTTACGGTGTCAACAAAAACTGGGATTGATACCCACTTTCCGTCGTGTTTGCCAGAGCCGGCTATCCCCGAAGTGTAAAGGTCATCCCAGTTGCCGCTTGCAGCGTAGGCGGAGAGGTCAGCTGACATTCCCGCATTTGCAAAGTCAGCCGTTGATCCCCCAAGGGCTCCTTGTACCGCCATCGGTGGATTACCACCCAGGAATCGGGTTTTGGTCGAAGCCTGGGAGTCTTCGGTCTTGGGAAATGCCGATTCCTTCCACGTGCCACCGAGAGATTCGTAAGTGGCTTTAAAAACAGCAAGTGCTGCGGCTTCACCTTCTGCGTTCCAGTTATGCGAGACGTCAGTTTCGGCATAGCTGGTATTAGCAAGAAACATAGCTGTGGCTACCATTGCCACAAAGTATCGCTTGATCATTTTTACTCCTCCTTGCGTCAGTAAAAAGCTTCTGATTATGACGATGATCGCCCAAAACATATCTTATGCATGGGGGCATCGAGACCAGGTGAATGCAGATTTTTGCTCTGGCCCACGAGAAATCTATCATCTAAACCCCAAAAAATCCAAAAAAAAAACGCCATGAATCATCAGACTTATCCTTACACAAATGGCTTGTATGGACGAACCTGATATCGCCTAAGCCGTTATTTAGTGCATGGCACAGGGCATCCTGTGGCTGTTGGGTGGTATTGGTGGTTGAAAATAGTCGCTAATTGGAGCAAATTGTGTGTAGGTGATTGAAAACAGAAGAGATGAGGGGATTAGGGATAACTGGGGTGATGAAATAAAGACAACAGCAGGGTTTCGAGGCCCGCTAATTGTCCTGGGCCCCGGATCTATTAAAAGCAAATTCCTATCCCTAAAGAAGTTAGAAACGGCTATTTATCAACGAATCTTTATCTTGGGATAGTTTACTTTTCTGGTTAGTAATAAAGTATCCGCGCACCCAAACTTGTTGTGGTTGCTTTTGCTAAACAGGAATAGGAAATTCAATGAATCGCTCAACGTTACTTCGCCGAATTCTTCAGGAAAGGCGCGCTGTTCCAGTGCCCGGCTGCCACGATGCGCTCAGCGCCAAAGTTATCGCATCCTGCGATTTTGAGGTACTGCAGATTTCAGGTCTTGGCGTTGCTGGATCGCTGTTGGGCAAGCCCGATGTTGGGCTTGTCCAAACCAAGGATGTGCTCGACAGTGCATGGAACATCTCACAGGCGGTCGACATACCCGTCATGGCAGACATCGACACGGGTGGGGGCAATGCAGTCAATGCAGCGTGGATCACGGAACGCCTGATCGACATGGGGATCGCCGGGATGAACATCGAGGATCAGGTCTTCCCGAAACGATGCGGCCATATGAAAGGTAAGGAAGTCATCGACACCGCTGAAATGATCGGCAAGATCAGAGCTTGTGTCGCTGTTCGAGACCAGAAGGATAGAGATTTTGTCATCAATGCGCGCACGGATTCCTTTGCCACCCATGGCATCGACGAGGCCATCCGACGGTGCCAGCAGTATCTTGAGGCTGATGCTGACATGGTCTTCATCGACGCCATCGCGACCCGCAAGGATATTGAGCAGGCAGTAAAGAGTGTGGATGGCCTCTTGTCAGTCAATCTGATGGATGGCGTGACGGGCGTCAGAACGGAACTCATTCCGCTTCCCGAGTTAGCCAAGATGGGCGTAGCCCGGGTTTCGATTCCGGTCGCCTCGGTGTTGGTGGCGCATAGAGCACTCAAAGAGTTCTTCGGGATGTTGAATGCATCGGACACAGGAACGTTGCCGGGAAGAGCCGACCTTTTGACCTCGTTCGACGAGTACCAGCGATTTGTGGGTTTTGATGAATACCAGGCGCTGGAACAGCAATATCTTCCATCGAATCGACTCAAAAAGAGGTCTCAATAACTCCTGCTGTGCACGGTTTTGGGATTCTAATCGGATGCTTGCTGACTAATCCAGTCTCCCCGCCAAATCCTCTGCTCTTAAATGCGTATAGCGCATTAGCATCCTTAGGCCACAATAAAGACAACGGCAGGGTTTCGAGGCCCGCTAATTGTCCTGGGCCCCGGATCTATTAAAAGCAAATTCCTATCCCTATCCCTGGTTTGTTGTAGAATAAATTTTTCAAAATCTTTAGTGGATTAGATCGTGGGTTGACAGGCAGTGTTGGTCATGAGATTCTACACGCAGAAATTGACGTAAGTATCTGATTTAGATGGTATGAGAACCTATAGCTCGGCTGGTAGAGCAACTGATTTGTTTGTTTATCGCCCCCGGCACCAAGCCGCGCTGATACGCAATTTCCAGATCATGCCGGGAGCCGCCTGGTTAAAGCCCGCAATCACCTTTTTGAACCAGATCCTGAATGACAGGTGAATGTAATGTTGAAGATGTTAATCAGGGTGGTTCCAAGCTCGCGATAGTTTCATTAATTGAGGCTGATTTCACAGGTAATTAATCCCAATCAGGACAAACCAGATAGTGAATGGCAATTCTGTATCTGTCGCCATTCTACAAAATAGGATGAAGTGGCAATGACCGTACCAAAAGAACCAGGCAAGCTGGTGCTTGAATATGACAGGCATCATCACATACACCCCTATACAGTGTTTGATAACTCTACCGGGGAAGGGCGGCTTCTGGTCGGGGCAGGTTCTGGCACCCGAATCTATGATGATGAAGGCAACGGATATGTCGACACTGCCGGTGGAATGTGGTGTACAAATGTCGGGCTGGGCAACAAGGAAATGGCACAAGCAATTGCTGACCAGGTTCAGCAACTTGCATACCTTAGTCCATTTGCTGACATGGCCAACGCGCCTGCGGCAAAGTTGGCGGCGAAGATCGCTGAACTGGCGCCAGGGGATATGAATCACGTCTTTTATACCACGGGCGGCTCAACCGCAGTGGACGCGGCTTTCCGCCTGGTGCATTTTTATCAGAATTGCCGTGATCTACGAGACAAAGTGCATGTTATCAGCAGGGTCGATGCCTATCACGGATCCACCTACGCTGCTGTCTCACTTGGCGGCAAACCTGGAGACCATCCGTCGGATTTCAATTTCATCACTGATATCATTCATCATGTCAAATCACCAAACTTTTACCGTAATGGTGGCGATGCCACGGAGGAGGAGTTTGCCGATCAACTTTTCGCAGATTTCGAAGCCAAGGTCGAAGAGTTGGGGGGGGCATCCAGAGTCGCGGCATTTATTGCTGAACCGATAATGGCGGCGGGTGGAGTCGTTCCTCCTCCCGCCAATTACATTAGGCGCATATGGGAGTATTGCAGGACAAATGACATCCTGTACATCTCTGATGAAGTAGTGACAGGCTGGGGGCGTGTCGGACAGTGGTTCGCCTCTGAAGCGCTGTTCGGAATTCAGCCGGATATCATTGTCACTGCCAAGGGACTCACATCCGGATATGTTCCGATGGGTGCGTTACTGGTCTCTGACCGTGTGTGGGATGTGGTTTCGGTTGCGGGCAAAGGCCGGTTCTTTGCTGTGGGATTCACTTATTCGGCCCATCCGGTAGGCGCGGCCGCAGCTTTAAAAAACATCGAGATCATAGAGCGCGAGAACCTCCTCGAACATGTGCGAGAGGTGGGCCCGTATTTCATGGAGCAACTGGGAACACTCCTTGATCTTGCAATAGTCGGCGACGTCCGTGGTTCGCACCTATTGGCCTGCGTGGAACTTGTCACCGACAAGGAAACAAAGCAGGCCTTTCCTGAAGAATATGATGTTGGTCTGCGAATCTACGAAATCGCTCATGATATGGGCCTGGTCGTCCGCGCCATGGGAGGGATGATCGTAATGTCACCAGCACTTGTCATCAGCAAAGAAGAAATCGACTTTGTGGTTGTCAGCCTGCGCGCGACGATCAATAAGATCAGTGAAGAAGCAACAGCGGCGGGACATATCTGAAGCTCAGCAATTTCTTCCGCAAATTGAGTGCCGACAAACGCCACGCACACGCCACGATTGATGGCGGGATCAAGCTTGTGATGAGATTTCAGGTGGCTCCGCCATATTATGCTGACATAGTTTGCCGATGTGGAAGTGGCGCAGGTGAGCGGGGTGTCCTGTCGCTGTTGGGTGGTATTGGTGGTTGAAAACAGCCGCTAATTGGAGCAAATTGTGAGTGGTGGATCAAAAGTGAAGAGAAGAAGGGACGAAATGGCTATTAGGGATGCCAAGGGTGATGTGAAACAGACAATGGCAGGGTTTCGAGGTCCGCTGATGGCCCATTGCCCCGAATCTGCCAAAAGCAAATTCCTATCCCTTACTGCTGTGTGCACTGCCAGTGGTAAAGGTTTGGCAACAGATCAAAAAACAAGCAAGTCTCAAGGAGGGTCGGGATGGCATTGGATGTAGCATTTGTGCGGTCGCAGTTCCCGGCTTTTCAGGCGGCACAAACCAGAGACTGGATTTTTTTTGA
>Ga0066848_10000848_pt1 | contig 11106 bp, 9 predicted proteins | sample ETNtaG_23_FD_65491 | JGI IMG/M metagenome (GOLD analysis project Ga0066848, IMG submission 65491) | Marine microbial and viral communities from oxygen minimum zone, Eastern Pacific Ocean - ETNP201310SV72 | ecosystem: Environmental > Aquatic > Marine > Oceanic | place: Pacific Ocean: Eastern... | reverse complement strand
TATGATCTTTTTTTTTAATATCTACATTGCCTGCCAGATAACCAAAAGCTAAAGGGGTTCTAGCAATTATTGATACTTTTTTTTTGTAGGCTGTATCTAAAATACCAAAATCTAAAGCTCTTTGATCGATTAGACTAAAATTTAATTGAATAAAATTAAAGCTTTTATAATTTTTTAAAACTATTATTGCATCTTGTGGAGATTTTACCGAAACACCAAAATTTTTTACAATTCCTTTTTTTTTTAATTTTATAAATAATTTTAAAATTTGATTGATTTTTTTTTTATTTTTTAATATTTTTATTGGCGGCGAATGTAACTGAATGAGATCAATATAATCTGTTTTCAATCTTATTAAAGATTTTTTAATTGATCGTTTAATATTATCTATACTAAAATCTTGTGTTACTTTCCATGAAGAGGGGCTATCATTTAGCATTCCACATTTTGTTGCAATAAATAATTTTGATCTCAAAATATTGCTTTTAGATATGAAATCTCCTATTCTTTTTTCTGCTAGACCTTGTCCATAAATGTTTGAGGTATCAATAAAGTTTATTCTATTTTTAATAGCAAAATCTAATACTTTTGATGAATTTTTTTTACTAATATGTCCATAGGCATCACTACCTAAACCCCAGGTGCCAAAACCAAGGAGTGAAACCTTTTTTTCTCGAGAAGAATATTTTCTAAAGATCATTGTATTTTCTTTTAATAATTTTTTTAAATTTTAAACATTCTATCAGCTTAAAAATTACTAAATTAGTTAAAAGATTTTTTAAAAACTTTCCAATCTTAATCTCACACTAGTTTTTTTATAATCATAAAAATAAGCAGCTCTTCTATGGCCATACCAAATTACTTTTTGAGCCCATTCTGAAAAATCATGGGGTTTTTCCTTAAATGATTGTATTGTATATGATGTTTTTTCTTTTTTTATTTTAAATTCTTTCCCAAGCAGAACGTTTTCATAATATGATGGAATATCATAATTAAGATTAATTGTTTTATTATTTTTAATAAAAGGTTTTTTTAAAAGTTCATAATTTAAATTTATAGATTCATCGATAAAACTGTTTAGGTAATCGGCTTTTACAAAAGATTTAAGCAAAAAGTTTGCTTCTTCGTAAAATTTTTTAATCAATTTTTTTTGATACAATATAAGCATGGCATACTCTCCAGGAGGCCAGTATATTTCCAGAAACTCTTTTGAAAAAATAAATTCAGCTTTACCTTTTATAATATCATTAGCATGTTTTTCAAAGATGCTATTAACCAATGAAACTGCTGGAAATTTAGAGCTATCATTTATTTCATCAAAAAAATCTAAAAAAGAATTAAAAGTTTTCTTTAACTCTCTACTAAGTAGAAGTATTGGAATTTGGAGCATTTTGTTAAAATAATAAAATTCTGTAGCGGTTGCATATTTTCTTACTCTAACCCATTCTTTCGTAGGCATATCTTTTGTTGAGATAACCATGTGTTGGCTTTCTGTAACTCCATCTGCTGGAGTATCATCTAATGATCCATGCATATTTACAACTGGAATTTCAATGGTAACGATTTTATTTCTTTTAGTATAATCGTCTTGTGCCATTTCAGCATTTGGTAGAATTGATAAATTATTAAATTGTATTCTGTAATGCTGCCCTGAATCTATTAATTCATTTACACTCTTTGTAAATTTTTTATAATTATCACCGGGTAGACCTATAATTAGATCTGAATAAGTGGGTATTTTATCTGCAATAAATTTTTTCTGAAGTAGTTTGTAATCTTCTATAGAAATATTATCTCTTTTGATTTCTTTTAAAATTTTTTTATCTGTTGATTGCATAGCAAGGTTGATACTTTTGTGCATTCCTCCATCGTAGAGTAATTTTTGAATTTTATAAGATCTCTCTCTAGCATTTTTAGTAGTCTGTACGGATAAAACATGAGGATAACCATATTTTTTTTTAATTGCTAACGCCATTTTAGCTATTTCATAATCTCTTGGCAAAATACCAAAGTTTGCATCACACACGTAAATGAATTCAATTTTATGTTCTGCAAACCAAACTAATTCTTTCTCCAATTTCTCTATATCCATTCTGCTAACTTTTGAAGAAATAGCAGATCCCCAATCACAAAAAGTACATGAAAAAGGACAACCTCTATTAGTTTCCCAACTAGCTAGCCATTGCTCATTAGGATTTTTTTTAATTAAGTCGTCGAAAACTCCAGTTAGGTATGGTGACGGTAATTTAGAAATATCTCTCATTTTTGGTAAACATTTGTTTTGTTTAAAAACATCTTGTTTGTCTAAATAACTTATACCAGCAACTTCTTGCCAAGATGAGTCTGGAAAATTATCTAATATAGAAGTGATTGTTATCTCACCTTCTTGGTGAGATATACAATCTATAAAATTATATTTTCTTAAAAATTTTTCTGAAACATCTACTGCTGAAGGCCCTCCAAAAATAATAAATTTTGTAGAATCTATTTCTTTTAATTTTTTTGCTACCGCTAGAGAAATATTAATATTCCAAACATAAGTACTAAATAAAACAATCTCACAATCTTTAAGATAATCTACACACTCGTCTAATAATAATCTTTTATAAATTGGATTAATAAACTTATATCGATTTGGATTTTTTGAGAACTTTAGGAAATATGCTTGAAGGGTTCCTATCGAATACGGCAGATAATATTGACCGGCAAAACCATTGTTAATCTGAACAGAGCCAATTTTTAATTCAAACATTTATTACCTATTGTTTCCTTTAGATTCATAAATTCTTTATTATTAATTAAATTTATAAACAAATTATTATTTAATTTTATAAATGCTTATAACTTTTCTTTAAAACTAAATCTATACATCTTCTATTGTACAGCAACACTCAGTACATTTAACTCTATTTTTAACATTACTTTATAAATCTATTGAAATAATCTGATGTTTAGATAAAAGATAAAACTTATGATTTTAGTTACTGGATCCAACGGTGTATTAGGTGCGGCTTTCAAAAATATTAAGAATAAACAATTTCATTTTCTAAATACTAGAAAAGATTTAGATTTATGCTCCCAAGAAGAATGTCAAAAATTTTTTGATAATAATAAATTTGAAGGAATAATTCATCTTGCAGCAATTTCAGGAGGTCTCGGCTTATCAGGACCGAAGTATCAGGCAACGCTTCTTAGAAATAATACAATTATGCTATTTAATATATTAGATAACGTTGTTAGAAATAAAATTAAAAAAACTTTAGTAACATTATCTTCAGGAATGTATCCTCCCAACGCCCCAATGCCTTATAAAGAATCTAGCATACACGAGGGTGCCGTCCACGAAAATTCATATGGATATTTTTATGGAAAAAGAATTTTTGAACCAGCCGTAAGAGCATACAGAGATCAATACAATTTAGATATTATTGGATGTGTACCAAATGGAATATTTGGTGAAAATGATAATTTTTCAGATCACGCTCCTATGTTGCCTTCAATAATTAAAAGAATGTGTGAAGCAAAAAAAAACAATAAAAAATTAGAAGTTTGGGGAGACGGAACCCCACTAAGAGAATATACTTACTCACAAGACATGGCCAATGCATTTCTTTGGTGTTTTGAGAATTATTCATCAGGCAATATTATCAATGTTGGTTCCAATGAAGAAAGATCAATTAAAGATATTGTTTATTATATCGCTGAAAGCATGAATTTTAATAAAGAAAATATTATTTTTGACAATAGTAAGCCTACGGGAGTTTTAAAAAAAAGCATGGATAATAATAAATTTTTAAAATTATCAAATTATAAATTTATAAATTTAAAAGATGGAATTCAAAAAACTGTTGATTGGTATATAAAGTTTTATGAAGAAAACAGAAATAAAATAAGGGAAAATTTAAAAAATTAGTATTTTTTTATTTATTTAATATTTTTTTTATTATTTTTTTTATTGAACTTTTGTCTATATTATTCTTCTCTTGGTTTTTGGACCTCTCTAAATAGGAGTATAAATTTTTATCTTTTATACCCAATCTAGTTAATGAATTTTTTAGTTTATTATCTAAAATAAATTCAGCAATAACAGAACCTATTCCTCCATTCAATGTATGTTCCTCTACAGTTATTAGATTTTTAATTTTGGAAAAAATATTTTTAAGTTGATTTTTATTAAAGTTTTTAATTTGAAATATATCCAAATGTAAAATATCTATTTTTTCACTTACGAGATCTTCTCTCAATTCTGAAACTATTTGTGTCGTAATTCCTGTAGTAATTATAGCAATTTTTTTTGATTTACCAAATTTTCTAAAACCTCTTTTGATATCTATTTCTTTACATTCACCAATGTTTTTTAAGGGAAATCTATCTAGTCGAACAATATTAGGAATTTTACTTTTAAGAGTTTCTTTAAAAATTTTTTTTAAAACGTTATTATCTGAAGGAGAGTAAATTTCAAAATTCTCCAACGTTCTCAAAATAGCTACATCATCGATTGAATGATGAGTAGGACCTGACATGTCATATGAGTATGAAGCACCAACAGCTAAAATAGTTACTGGCAATTTCATTATATTTAAGTCAATTTTAATTTGCTCTAAACATCTTAAAGTTATGAATGAAGATATACTGTAAACAAAAACCTTTTTACCTTGAGATGCAAGTCCAGCTGAAACTGAAATTATATTCTGCTCAGAAATTCCAGCGTTGATGAACTGATTTTTTAATTCTTTTCTAAATTTATCCAGTGCAGAAGCACCTTGTTCATTAGAAATAAGTAAAATTTCTTTATTTTTTTTAGCTTCATTACGCAGACTCTCTATAAAAAAATCTCTCATTTGTATTTTATTGCTCATAATTTTATTTTTCTAATTCTTTTTTCGCTTGTAAAATATCATTGGGATTTTCTAATTTTTTTACATGCCAAATTGGACTATTCTCTAACAATTTAATCCCTTTCCCTTTTGTTGTCTTGGCGATTATTATATTTGGTTTATTTGATTTTTTACAATTTTTAAAAGATTTTAATAAATCAGAAATTGAATGTCCGTCAACCTCTTGAACAAACCAGCCAAAAGATTTCCATTTTTTTTTAAAAGGTTCTATAGAAGTAAAGTTTGTTAAATAATCAAGAGCTCCAATATTATTTCTATCTACTATTGCAATTAAATTTTTTAACTTATGAAAACTTGCAAATAAAGCTGATTCCCATACAGATCCTTCTGAACATTCCGCATCGCCAAGTAGAACATATTGTTTATAGTTTTTTGAATTTTTTTTCATTGCTAGTGAAATACCAGCCGCGAAACCCAATCCATGGCCCAGAGAACCAGTTGTTAATTCTACCCCTGGAACTTTGTGATCAACATGACCGCCTAAAAAAAGTTTTTCCGAAGCACTTTCATTATAAAGAATTTTTTTATTTAAAATTCCTAATTTATACATCAATGAATAATACGCTAACTCTGCATGACCTTTACTTAATATAAAAATATTCCGGTTTTTGTTTTTATAGTTTTTTTTTGAAATTTTTACAAAATTTCCAAAATGCAAAGATACAAGAATTTCAATACATGAAAATGAAGTTGATAAGTGTCCATTTCTTTTTAAATATACATCTAAAATTAATTTTCTTAAATCGTTAGAATGTCTTTTAAATTTTTTTATTTTTGAATTCATTTATATAGTTGATTTAGGCATTTTTGTTAGCCGTAAGAACATCTATAAACTAATGTAGCATAATTAAAATACTTTCCAAATATAGATTTAAACAATATAGCCATAAATATTACAGGACAAGTAAATCAGCGACGCTTCATTTTGAAAAGTTCCGCGCCTCTTTCTTTGATTAAACAAGTAAACAAAGGTCTTTATTTATTAGCTTTAAAAAAATAAACAAAAGCCGAGTATTTTTAGATTTATTTTATGATATAAAGTTTTATGAGAAAAAGAAAAAAAAATCTATATTTTTTAAAAAAATACCTAACTGATTTTTCAAATTTAATTAAACCCACAAAAGAAATACTCGATCAACTTCTTAAAGTAAGAGATATTTTTTTACAGACATCTAAAAAAAAAGGTAAAATATTAATTTTTGGAAACGGAGGTAGTTCCGCAATAGCAAGTCATGTGAGTGTGGATCTAACAAAAAATGCAAAAATAAGAACTGTTAATTTTAATGAAGCTGACTTAATAACTTGTTTTTCTAATGATTATGGATATGAAAAATGGATAGAAAAAGCAGTAGATTTTTATGCAGATAAAAATGATACGTTAGTTTTAATTTCATCAAGCGGCAAATCTAAAAATATGATTAATGCATGTAAAGCCGCTAAAAGAAAAAAAATCAAAGTAATCTCTTTAACAGGACACTCCAAAAACAATCCTCTATCAAAAATTACAAACTTAAGTTTATGGATAAATAGTAAAGCTTACAATTTTGTTGAAAATACTCATCAAATTTGGCTATTAACCATTTGTGATTTAATAATTGGCAAAAGAGAATATCCTGCTAAAAAAAAATTAGATCGATAAAATCTAAAAAAATGTCAATAAAATTAAAATGATTATTACAAAAACTTCATACAGAATATCTTTTTTTGGTGGAGGTAGCGACTATCCGAGTTGGTATAACAAATATGCTGGCTCTGTTCTTTCTACTACTATTAATAAACATTTATATATTACTTGTAGACCGCTTCCCAAGTTTTTTAAGAACAAATTTCGAATAGTCTGGTCAAAAATTGAAACTGTTCAAAATATTAATGAAATAAAACACCCAACAGTTAAAAGTTTGTTAAATTTTTTAAAAATAAAAAATGGATTAGAAATCCATTATGATGGAGATCTACCAGCTAGGAGCGGGATGGGTTCAAGCTCTGCTTTTACCGTAGGTTTAATTAAAGCATTGTACTGTTTACTGGATAGAAAAATTTCAAATATAGATATAGCAAAAAAATCAATTTTTCTTGAACAGAAAATAATGAAAGAAGTTGTTGGTTCGCAGGATCAAATGATAGTTGCTAGAGGTGGTTTTAACAAAATAACTTTTAAAAAAAATAACCAATTTAAATTTTACAATTTTAAAAAAAATAATAATTTAAAAAAATTAGAGAGTAATCTTATGCTAATTTATACCGGAGTTAGAAGAACTGCCCAAGAAATAGCAAAGACATACGCTGGTAAGTTAACAACGACAAACAAAGGGTATATTCAAGACATGCTTGAGCACGTTAAGGCAGGTGAAAAAATTCTTCGAGGAGGAAATATAGATGATTTTGGTAGGTTGTTGCATTCAGCATGGCTAACCAAAAAAAAATTGAGCAATTCAGTCTCGAATGCAAGCATAGATAATTTGTATGAATATGTTTTAAAAAAAGGTGCTTTAGGCGGAAAACTCTTAGGAGCGGGCGGGGGTGGTTTTTTCCTATTTTATATAAACAAAGAAATAAAAAAAAAATTTCTTCAAAAAAATAAAAAAATAATTAATATCCCTTTTAAATTTTCTGAAAGTGGAAGTGAAAAAGTATTTAAAGATTTAGGAAGAAAAAATGAAATTTAAGCATCCACTAATGCATAACAATTTTACAAATCAGGATTTTGTAAAAGTAAGAGAGTTGTTAAAAAAAAAAAATATTATTTTAACCCAATCATCACAAGTTGAAAAATTTGAAAAATCTTGGTCAAAATGGCTGGGTGTAAAATATTCTACTTTTGTAAATTCAGGGTCATCTGCAAATTTTATAACTATAAGTATTTTAAAAATTTTAAATAAAAATCCTAGTAGAAATGAAATTATAGTTCCAACACTTACATGGGTTTCAGATCTAAATTCAGTAATAATGAATGGCTTTAAGCCTGTTTTTGTTGATATTAATTTATCAAATTTGTCCATGGACATTAATCAGGTTTTAAAAAAAATTAATAAAAAAACACTAGCAGTTTTTATAACACACGCTCAAGGCTTTAATGGGCTCAATGATAATTTATTAAACCAATTAAAGAAAAAGAAAATTCATCTAATAGAAGATGTTTGCGAGAGTTATGGAGCAAAATTTAAAAAAAAAAAGTTAGGTAATTTTGGATTAATTTCAAATTTCTCTTTTTATTATGCTCATCACATGACAACAATAGAAGGTGGTATGATTTGTACAAATGATAAAAAAATTTATGAAATTTCAAAGATGCTAAGATCTCATGGCATGGTACGTGAATCAAAAAATAAAATATTAGAATCAACAATGATCACTAAGTATAAAAATTTATCACAAAAATTTATTTTTTTATACCCAACACTTAATTTTAGAAATAATGAAATTGGCGCCACAATAGGTTTAAGTCAATTAAAAAACTTAGATAAAAATAACCATAAAAGAATAAACAATTTCTTATTTTTTTTAAAAAAAATAGATTCAAAAAAATATTTTACTGAATTTGATTTAGATGGATCTTGTAATTACGCATTTCCAATTATATTAAAAACTAAAAATTTAAAAAAGAGAGATAAATTTGAAAAATATTTACAAAAAAATAATATTGAGTTTAGAAGAGGTAATGCTGGAGGTGGAAATCAATTGAGACAACCATATATAAAAAAATTTATTAAAATTAAAAATTTTTCAAAATTTAAAAATGTAGAACATGTGCATTTTTTTGGTTATTATATTGGGAATTATCCAGATTTACCCAAAGAAAAAATCACTAAGATAACCAATATATTGAATAGTATTTCTTTTTAAATATGAAAAAAATTCTTATTACTGGTGGTGGCGGTTATATAGGTTCAATGTTAACTACTGAGCTTTTAAGATTAGGGCATGAGGTTACGGTTATTGATCTGCTAAAGTTTGACAAGGGTTCGTTAGACCATCTTTATTATGAAAAAAAATTTACGTTTATAAATGATGATATTAGAAATTTAAATTTATTAAAAAAAATTATTTACAAAAATGAGTTTGTTATACCTTTGGCAGCACTAGTGGGAGCACCATTGTGTAAAAAAAATAAAAAAGATGCTATTTCTATAAACTATGAATCAATCAAAAAAATATTACAAACCTTAAAAAAAAAACAAAAATTAATTTACCTCACAACTAATTCTGGCTATGGAATTGGAGAGAAAAATAAATTTTGTAACGAAGAAAGTCCTTTAAAACCTATCTCGCTATATGGACAAACTAAATGTGACGCAGAAAATGAAGTTCGAAAATTTAAAAATACAATAAGCTTTAGACTAGCAACGGTTTTTGGTGCTAGCTATAGAATGAGAAGCGATTTACTGGTTAATAATTTTGTTCAGCGAGCTGTTAATGAAAACTTTATCGATATATTTGAACCTAATTTTAGAAGGAATTTTATACATGTTAGAGACGTTGTAAGAGGTATAATTTTTTCAATTAAAAATTTTAATAAACTAAAATCTGATGTTTATAATTTAGGTCTTTCTACTGCGAATATTACTAAAATTGAATTAGCTAAAAAAATTAAAAAACATATAAAAAATTTAAAGATAGAAACAGTAAAAAATAAATCTGATCCTGACAAAAGAGACTATTTTGTAAGTAATGCAAAAATAGAAAAAAAAGGATTTGTAGCAAAAACATCTTTAGATCAAGGAATAAAAGAATTAATTCAGGTGTTTAGAAATAATAATAAAAAAATTATTAATAACTATTAACAATTGATTTAACCTGTTTGTAAAAGTTTTGCTCTACATAATAGAATTTTAATTTACTTTTTTTAGCAGCTAATTTGTCAGTTTTTTTATCGCCAATCATAAAGCTTTTTTTACCATCTATATCCCAATTAAATTTAATATTTTTAATCATTTTATTTCCAGGTTTTCTCATTGCTAAATTTTTCCTATATTTTTTTGTTTTAGCTTTTGGGTGAAAAGGTGAATATTGCACATCATTAAAAAAAATATTTAATTTTTCTAACTTTTCTTTAATTTTTTTATGTAACTTAAAAAAGTTTTCTTCAGTGAAGATTTGTTTGCCAAGACCAGCCTGATTAGTGACTATAAATATATTATAATTTTTTTTGATTAAATATTTCAAACCGTTTAAAACTCCAGGACGAAATTTAAAATTTTCAATCTTATGAACATAACCATAATCATAATTAATCACACCATCCCTATCTAAAAAAATTGCTGGCTTTTTATATTGTTTCTTAAGTAGATTTTTAGCGGCTTTAAAATAATATCTTGAACCTATATCTATAAAAAAATTTTTAAAAATTTTTCCATTAATCATTTTTTCTTTAATAAATTTAGGAAGTAAATCATTTTCTAATGAGAAATTTCCTTTTTTAATGTATTTAAAAATTTTTTTCTTAAAAAAATATATACCCCCATTCATAAGTGAACTATTTTTTCCAACACCAATTATATTTTTTTTTAAAATTAGATTATTTAATTTTTTACTTTTTTGATTTTTATTTTTTGTTAACGCAGTAATTCCTATTCTGTTTTTATCCAAACTATTAACTAATAGTTTAATATCAACATCAAATAGTGTGTCTCCATTAATTAAAACAAAGTCATTTACTCTTAAACCTATTAGATTTGCTAAAGCACCTCCCGTACCTAATAATTTTTTTTCTCTTACACATACAATTTTTGTAAAATTAATATTTTTATTATGAAATTTTTTAAAAAAAACATTGTGTCTATAGCCACACAATATAATTATTCTTTTAAAATTGTATTTACAAACATTGTTAAAAATATATTGCACGAAATGTTTATTATTAAACTTCAACATTGGCTTAGGATATTTGCCTAATAGCTTGCTTATTCTTGTACCTTTGCCACCAGCTAAAATTACTAAATCTATATTCTTTAAATTATATTTTTCTTTCATTTTTATATTTATTAATTTATATATTTTTTATGAAATTGATATCAATAGTTTTTTCGTTTAAAGATGAAGAAAAAAACCTACCAGAGTTAATATCTAGAACTGTAAAAGCTTGCTCAGAGATGAGTAATTGGGATTATGAGTTAATATTTGTTAATGACAACTCCACTGATAAATCTGAAAAAGTACTTATTGAATTACAGAAGAAGTATCCAATAACAATAATAAATATGAGTCGAAA
>Ga0066848_10000841_pt1 | contig 11132 bp, 10 predicted proteins | sample ETNtaG_23_FD_65491 | JGI IMG/M metagenome (GOLD analysis project Ga0066848, IMG submission 65491) | Marine microbial and viral communities from oxygen minimum zone, Eastern Pacific Ocean - ETNP201310SV72 | ecosystem: Environmental > Aquatic > Marine > Oceanic | place: Pacific Ocean: Eastern... | reverse complement strand
ATGTGAATGGTATTGAAGTTGAAGCCATTGCGCAGCCGTTCCGCTTTTATGTCCTAAAACGTATGCAGGATGCTTATGAAAGTTTTTCGAAAGACGAGAAAGCTGATGTAGATATAATGCTTCATGCTTGCAATATGAGAGAGCTTTTAGATCTCAAACTAAACCGCGGTATTGGTCGTGCTCGCAATCTGGAAGTATGGATGTAGGTGATTGTTGGCATTCAGGAAAATCTAGAGTATACGCTTACGTAAGATTAATATTTTCTTGGCTTATGAAGTTCTTCAAGATCAAAAACCATCCTCATGAAATTTTTAACAAGATCAGCGATTCTCGATTAGGAGCACAAGGTATGTCCGAAGAAACCCAATATGTCCCGCCAGCGGTGTGGAAGTGGAACCAAGACGCGGTCAATAAGTTCAGTAATATTAATAGACCCGTGTCTGGCGCAATCGAAGAGAAAACGCTACCTGTCGGTGTGCATCCTTTGCAGCTCTACTCACTAGGCACACCCAATGGCGTGAAAGTTACCATCATGCTGGAAGAATTGTTGGCGCTGGGAAAGACCGAAGCCGAGTACGATGCGCACCTGATTAATATTGGTGATGGCTCACAGTTTGGTAGTGATTTTGTGGCCATTAATCCCAACTCGAAAATTCCCGCGTTGTTAGACAGAAGTGCAACGCCTCCTATCAGAATTTTCGAATCCGGGGCCATGCTGATCTATCTAGCAGAAAAGTTTGATGCGTTTTATCCCAGGGATCCTGCACAACGTGCAGAGTGCTTGTCGTGGTTAATGTGGCAAATGGGCAGTGCCCCATATCTCGGTGGTGGCTTCGGACATTTCTATGCTTACGCACCTGAAAAATTGGAGTACCCGATCGATCGATTTGCCATGGAAATTAAGCGTCAGCTAGATGTCCTGGATAAGAATTTATCAAACAACAAGTTCCTCTCTGGTGACGAATATACCATTGCAGATATTGCGACCTATCCCTGGTATGGCGCTTGCGTTTTACACAACCTATATGCTGCCGCCGAATTCCTTGATGTCGAAAGTTATACGCATGTGATTCGCTGGGCGAAAGAAATTGAGGCGCGGCCTGCTGTTCAACGTGGACGCCGGGTCAACCGACCCTGGGGACCTGAAGAGACACGTGTAGTAGAACGTCATAGTGCTAGCGACTTCGACGTCTAAACGAGAGCTCTTAACAAGAGAGCAAAAATACCACTCATGTCAGAAGGAATACATCATGACTGCATCAAATAACACGAGTACAACGCCGGAATTCATCTCGCTTGATGAAGCAGCGGCAATGACCACTGGGACCAGGGTGACGTTCATCCCTGGCATTCCAGCCCTCTATTCGGAGGCCCTGAAAAACATCTGCTACGCGAAAGGTGTGCCGCTCATCCGTGCGCTGCATCCCATGATGGGCGTTGATAAGGCGACCGGACAGGACCGTCAGGCACGGCTCTTTGAGCTCACCAGCCAGACCAGCCTGCCGACCATGTTCCACAACGAAGAGCGACCCCGGAACGTCTGGACGGAGCAGCTTGCGCTGGCGGAGAGTATTGGGTCTGCAGACAGTCCCAGCCTGATTCCTGATGACTTTGACAACCGGGTCACCATGTTCGGGCTCTGCGCCATTATCCTCGCAGAAGATGGTTTCGTCTGGAATATGAGGATCCTTGGGGATAACCCACTTGGGCGTAAGTATGGCTACAGCGAGGACGCCAGCAGCTCGGCACCAAAGAAAATGGCTGCGGTTGTTGACCTGATTGCCCGTCGACTGGAAGCGCAGGAAAAGGCTGGATCACGTTACCTGGTCGGCGACTCAGTTTCAGCCGCTGACATCTACTGGGCGACCATGAGTATGAGCTTGCTGGTTCCACCTCCTGAGATCATGCCGGTGACCAAGCAGAACCAGGGAATGTTGAAGTATTTCTCGATGAATGCTGGTATTCCTGGTATTGCTGAGGTGCTGACCGACAGGATTGAAGCCCATCAACGGTACATCCTGACCACATACTGCGAAACACCTGCGGTGCTGGGTGGTGATGCTGTTTAGTCGTTCTGCAGGCTACGTTGTCTTTTCCGGGGCGCGTGGCCTGCTCAATGACAAAAAACACGGTGGAGCATTTCCTACTCCGCTGCCACCGGCAAACACTTAATTCGATTAATAAACAGGAATCCAAACGCTGCTAACAGCACCCCATGTGCTACTACACCGGGGATCATAGATATCATGAGGCAGGCGATAACCATGCAAATATGAAATGTCGAGAGAAGGCCCAGGCCCAAAGCCAAACTCGATTCAGTGTCGCTATACTTTAAGAACCAGACAATGCTTGCCGCCGCAGAGAGCGCTGCAAAACCATAGAGAACAAGGCCCCCGTGAGTCGCCGCATCAAAGTCTTCTAACCGGAATGGCAGCAAAACTAACCTGGCTGACGTCAGCCCTTCCAGAACCATGTTCAATCCCAGCACTGCAAATAGTACTTTTCTCATAATTCTTATCCCAATAATTGGTTGAAAATAGCCACATAACAAGTAAAGCAGGCGGGACGCCTGCTGCGCTTCGCCCCCAATCCGAGTCTAGAGATGGCCGCTTTATCTTATGTGTCAGTAATATCCATCTCATCTTCAGCGGTCTTTGGGATGTAAGCCCTCAATTCAGACAAAGGCTCTTCCTCCATAAGCTCTATACAAAGTATCTCTGCTACGCCCCCTTCAAGTGCTGCCATAGGCAGTGGGTTGTTAGACGTGCAGGCCTTCCCGTCTTCGGTAAAACTGAAGTCACGTGTATACGTCCCCGTCAGCGGCACGGGATAGACCACAAAGCGTTCCTCCTGGGGTATAAAGCGAAAGAAACGGTCCGTCATATTCTCGTTCACCCAGACATCTCCGCTTTTGGGGTGCACGCCCAGGGCGTAGGGCGCTGGAGGAAAGCCGTCGGCAAATTCTGGCAAGGCATACACTTTACTCTCAAAGCCACTTGCGTTGGTTGTGATTCGCGCTAGCTTTCCTTCAGAGTATCCCGTCAGCCACAGAGTGCCGTCCTGTTGATTGAAGCGCATTCGGCGCGGGCCTCTTACCGGCGAATCAAACTCTTGTACCTTGAGCGTATCGGGGTCAATCCTGCCAATCCTGTCGCCGAATAGACGGCTGTACCATATAGACCCGTCGGCTGGATTGATGTCGATACCATAGGGCATTGTGCCCCCGGCGAGACCGCCTGATTCTGCGTCTGGTAAATCAATCAAAGTGCTTTCTTTGCTAACCGGATCAACGCGGCCTACCATTTCGCGCGCGGCGATGGTGAACCAGACGATCCCCTTTTTGTCGATACGCACCGTATGAGGGTAGATCGCTCGAACCCCAGCAACAATAGACGGCTCCCACTCTCGTGTTTTGGGGTTAAACACACCGACGCTGTTCGCAAACGCGAGGGTGGTATAGTATTTTCCGTCAAGCCCCATAGCCAATGAGTGGGGACCGTACCTCTCAAAGGGCCAATTCATCGTTTTTGTCTTCCAGAAGGGTAACCAGAAAGTACCGCCTTCTTGGCTGACGTATTCAGTTTTACCCGTAGCGGGATCGGTTATCGCCATGTGCGAAGCACCCTGATCAACCGTATAAATTAGACCATCGTTGGGATTGACGATCGCATCATGCGGGATAATGCCTTTTTCCATCCGATATTCGACTATTTTTGCGCGACTGAGTGAATCGTCCAGCGGGAATTGAGGACGCACCTTTAACGGTTCGCCATTAAAGCCTTCTGACAATATGTGCGAGCGCCTCTTACGCAAGTCCTCGTCAAAGTCGCTGCCGACATACCTGTGCATACGCTCTATTGTGATCTCCCACTGCTCCGGTGTACGCGGAAATCGGCTGAGGGAGTTGCCCAACTGATGACATGACAAACAATCACGTTGGAACTGATAGCGATTGAATACAGCATCTTCTCCGGTTTCGAAGTCCAGACTGCCAAAGTGATAGGCTGCCGGTAAACTGTTGGAAATCTCCGACTCGTCGGTCATGACTTCCATCGAAAATTCGTTATATACGACAGCCTCCTCGCCCAAGTCGACGGTCGTACTAAAATCTCTGTGGTAGGGTGTTCGCAGGCGGAGAGTCAGCTCGCCCTGTAACGCCGTGGTTAATACGAACTCACCTCTTATATTTGAGAAAATGGATTCAGACATGCCAGAGTTGGGATCAGATAGTCTGATCATGGCTCCCTCGAGAGCCTGTCCACTGTTATCTTTCACAATGCCGCGCAGGGTACCGGCGATCGCCGCATGCCAAGCGAAGACAAGTACTGTTGCAACACTCACTTTAACGATTAGCTTTTTCACGATAGTTCCCTTTTTCTCAGTTGTCCGGTTCATATTTTGAATGCCAGTTTTCCTAACTGGTTTCGGGGCAACGCGCTCGCCAGCTTGCCTTCGTACGGCACGTTGCTGGTAGTTTTCCGACGGGTCCATCCACAACACCGTGCCGTTGGCATGAGTCAACAAGTCGGTGAGTGTGTCATTCATGGACGGTCCTCTTTTGACGTCTGAACCTGGTCAATAACCCGCAACAGGGCAGAAGCAATTTCAACAGGAACTTCCTCTTGGAGAAAATGTCCACCTTGTGTTTCTGTAACGGGTGCTTCTGGGAAAAACTGCTTCATCGCCGGTAAACCTCGTCCCAAAATCGGGTCCCTCATTCCCCAGACGATCTCGGCGGGGATATCCAGACCCTGGACATAGCTTTTAATCATTCTCATTGCCGGTGCACTTGGGTGATCCGGTCCATCGGGAACCATGCGCATCATTGCCAGCGGTGCTTTTGCATTACCACTTTCCAACACGGGCTTTCCGTAGAGGTTCGCCACATCGGCTGTCAGTTGGTCGGGATCACCCTGCGTACGATGCATACCATCAAATATCGAGAAAATTGCTTCCAGCATCAGCTCGCCAAATACCGGGGTCTTGACGACAGCGTGGGGGACGGAAAGATTCACAGGTTCGGTGGGGGCACCGAACCCCGTGTTTAGCAAAACCGCCCCCTTGATTAACGCGGGTGAGAGCGAGAGTGCCCCCATCCCAACGGGCCCACCCCAGTCCTGCCCCGAGTACACCAGTTCGGTGAGCTGCAACTGCACCAGTACACTGTTTATCCAGCGCATATGATTGTCCACAGTATGCCCGCTCGCGGGCACCTTGCTCGAAAAGCCCAGGCCTACCATCGTCGGCATAATCAGGCGAACTCGATCCTTAGGCAGTTCTTCGGCAATCTTGCGATAGAGAAATCCAGATGTCGGATTGCCGTGTAGCAAAAAAATAGGGAAGCCAGTCCCAACTTCCAGGACATGCACTTTAATCCCCGGCTCTACCTCTACAAAGTAACTCTTGTAATCCTCAGTGAGGTGTTCCGCTGCATACTGCGGTAACGGGAACGCTTCAAATGTTCCTGCATCCAATGTGACGGTGCCTTCCCCCAGCGGGGTAACCGGCTCACCGTCTCGGGTTATAACAACAGCCACTGCGATACCGACTACTGTACAAACGGCCAACAGAATCAGAAAAATCTTTTTCATAGCTACGACTTCCTCTATCAATACTAAACACAACCTTTAGGGATCATCCCTTACCGGCTCACTTGATCACGTTGATTGCTATATCAGGTTTAGTCACTTCAACAGACATATTGGGATTGACAGTCCCAATATAACATGCAATATTGGCATTGAACAAATCTATTGGGATTAGTAGTCCCAATATGAGGTGAAATATTGGCAATGAACACATCTTCTGTTCCACAATGAAGAGCGCACCCGGAACGTCTGGACGGAGCAGCTTGCGCTGGGGGAGAGTATTGAGAATAAGAATAGAAAAACCCATGGCGTACTTTGTTGGTAGTGTAACTATCATCTGGACAATTGAGCGAACTCTGAAGTTGCCAGCTAGTTATTGCAAATAACCCTAAGGCAGCTTTACAACAATAAGTGAGCGATGTGCCAAGGTCATGGAGAACAAAAATGAGTGACGAAGAAGCTATCAAAATACAAGAAGCAGGTCAGGAGAGCGTACTGTCCAGATTCCGGGCCTGGATTGTGCTAGGTCTGCTCTATGGCGTGTTTCTTTTCTGGTACACGTCGTTCGGCGGGCCGCTGACCGATGAAGAGATAGCCTATTACGAGTCGGTGCTGCGGGACGCTGGCGGGGACGAGGAATCGTTTGCTCACTGGAGCGACTTCATGCGTACCGACACCGGCGATGATTTTGCGATGCTGAGTGCCATCGATTACAAGGATGTCGCCGATCCTGTGCCTGGCCTGGCTCCTGGTGCCACTGGCAGGGAAGCGTCGGCTAAGTACCTTGCGGCCGGTGGCGGCATGGCCATGCGAAATGCTACCCATCCGATTCTCGGGGGCACCGCAGCAGCAGATGCCATCGACGTGTGGGGTATAGAAGGTGCTGCGCGGTGGGATCAGGGTGTACTGATCCGTTACCGGAGCCGGCGCGATCTGATGAATCTGATTGTGGCGAGGGTCTCCGGGCAAGCGCGGGAGGATCAGAACAGTCATGACTACAAAGTGGCCGGAATGGAGAAGACCATCGCCTATCCGCTGGATCCCTGGTTTTATCTCGGGGATCCTCGATTGGTATTTGGTCTGGCGTTTCTGGTGATCGGTCTGGCGCTGGAAGTCAGGCGCCTCCGCAGGTCCTTTGCTGCATAGAATTTCAAATGAGAAAAGAACCCTGCTCTGTGAAGATAAATGATGAAGTTCTTAGCTGGGTGGGCATAGTCATCCTTGGCATTGCTCATGGCATTCTTGAGGATCTCATGTTCATACGGGTTCTAGTGGAATACATGCCACCAAGTTGGGATTTGACCGGAGATCTCTTCTTCACATTTACCGTACCACTCTCTCAATTAATGGCTCTGGCCATCACAGGAACACTTGCTTGGTTTTTCCTTGGCCTCCGACACCTGCCAAAGCTCATTACATTCTGGGCATGCTGGACAATTGTCCGCGCGGCTTTTCTGTTCCGAATCAACAATCCGGTTGAAGACGTTTTAATTTACTTGGCATGGATCCCATTGTGGTGCGCGTTGATTGGACTGCTCGCTCACTTTAAAGATCGACATCAACTTAAAGAGTCTCACTATGAATAAACTCGCTGCGATTACCATGGCTCTACTCTTAGCCTCATGTTCAGACGAGTCAAACGAAAATTTGACTCTCCCCAAAGACTTACACACCAACGAACGTGAGATTGCCGCTACTGCTGAGTTTGATGCTCAAGTAGAGGAGCGGAGCGCTGACGGTTGGGCCATGGGGACGGAACTGTTTCAGACAGAAACCGAGCTTCTCATACGTGGGCAACAACCTGTCTCTGCCTTGCGTATTAGAGCGACTGATACGCCAACATTACGTAAAGCGTACTTTGGCGACTTGCATGTGCATACCGCCAACTCATTCGACGCCTTTACTATTGGCACACTGGCTACGCCCCATGATGCCTATCGTTATGCGAAGGGTGAGGCGATATCTCACCCTGCTGGATTCGATATGCAGATGTCACGCCCCCTGGATTTCTACGCCGTTACGGATCATGCAATGTTTTTAGGGGTGGTGAAAGCGGCCGCCGATACGACAACAGAATTTTCAAAAAATGAAATCGCTAAGCCGCTTCATGATCTCAATGCGCCTGAAAATATGGGTGCTGGTTTGTTCGATCTGATCAAACGAGTTCGTTCATTTGCTTCGTTCTTACCTGACACCGTTGGGCAGATCACTACGGGGCAATTGGATCGTAACCAAGTGCGCGACGTTGTTCGAAGTGCATGGAGCGACACTATTGATGCAGCAGACCAGTTTTATGACCCAGGCAACTTCACTACATTTGCTGGATATGAATATACCTCGTCAACGGCGGGTAGTGGCAACCTGCATAGAAACGTTATTTTTAAGGGGACAGGTCGACTGCCCCGCGAGCCTTTTTCTCGTTTTCATTCTGTTAATCCAGAGGACCTTTGGCAATGGATGGATGAACTCAGAGAGAAAGGGGTAGAAAGCCTGGCAATACCCCATAACTCAAATGGCTCCAACGGCCAGATGTTTAAGCTCGAAGATTGGGCTGGAAACCCGCTGGATGACGATTACGCGAAGCTGCGACTACGGAATGAACCAATTGTTGAGATTACTCAGATCAAGGGCACATCGGAAACTCACCCGGTTCTGTCGACGCGAGATGAGTGGGCAGCTTTTGAAATCATGCCCTATCGAGTGGGGGCTGTTTTTCTGAGTAAGCATGAAGGATCTTATGTTCGTGAGGCATTGTTAAACGGCCTAGCGTTGGAGCAAGAGGGCATTACAAACCCCTATCAGTTCGGGTTTATCGGCTCAAGCGATACGCATACCGGTGCAAGTGAAGTCAACGAGCAATACTTCAGTTCAAAGTTGGGCTTGCTGTCAGGCACGGCAGAACAGAGAGGTTCCGTGCCGCAAACCGGTGTAGCCGCGGAGGTTGGCTACCAGGCCATGAAGTTAATAGGGCGTGGCAGGTCACGAACTAGAATTGATGGCGGTATATATGCAGCTGGTTGGACCCCGACGTTCGGTGCCTCAGGATTAGCCGCGGCATGGGCAGAAGAAAACACCAGGGAATCACTCTATAGCGCGTTTAGAAGAAAGGAAGTGTTTGCGACGTCAGGACCACGCATGCAAGTGCGATTTTTCGCGGGTTACGGTTTTGATGAGAGCATGCTTACCGCAGCGGATGGGATTGAACAAGCTTATGCGGCAGGTGTGAGCATGGGAGGCACGCTTTTATCTAACAAATCCACTGATGACGAACTGGCAGTTAAGCCTTCCGCGCCTGGGTTTATCGTCATGGCCTTGGCAGACCTGGAAAGTGCGCCGTTGCAGCGATTACAAATTGTAAAAGGCTGGGTTGACGCGGATGGTACCCATGAGGAAGTGATTGATGTTGCCTGTGCGGGGGGTGCAAACGTGAATTTAGAAACAAACCGTTGCCCTGACAATGGTGCCAAGGTGGATATCAGTGATTGTTCCATCAACGCCGAAACAGGATCAGGTCAACTATCTGCGTTATGGCATGATCCTGAGTTTAGGGCGCAGCAGCGCGCTTTTTACTATGCCCGTGTCATTGAGAATCCAACCTGTCGCTGGTCAACCTGGGATGCGAATCGTGCTGGCGTTGCGCCACGCCCTGACCTTCCTACTACGATTCAGGAACGTGCCTGGTCCTCGCCTATTCATTACTTACCAAAATAGGTAAGGGCGTCGTTCGTCAAAAAGAAAGATCGTCAATGGGCTTTCAGATCAGGTTTAACAATTCGAAATCCCACCCATATAGTTATATTACATACCGGAGAAAACAATGAAAATTCGCTACACCCTTATCATGCTCGTTTGCATGTTCAGCTCGACCTTCATCTCGGCAGATACCCATTCCATCGTAGGCACATGGGCATTGGAAGTCAGCTCCCCACGCGGCGTTCAGCATCCGATGTTGATGGTGACAGGTGACAAAGACACCTATCACGGTGTCCTTACCGGCGAGCGCGGCAAAGTAGTCATTGAAGAAATACAGGTTGAGGAAAACACTTTCAGCTTTCCGCTGAAGGTGAAGACACCGAGGGGTAAACTCAAACTCCACTACAGTGGTCAAATCGACGCTGACCTTATGCAAGGCAAAATAAAAACTCCGCGCGGCACCATGCCATTTACGGGCAAATTTGTATCTCAACATAGGATGGCTGATGAAGCCGCATAATTTGTTAGGTTTATAATTTTATAATGAATAAGAAACGGCAGTCTGCCAGAGGTCCATTGTGTTAGAGCCAGAAAACAATCCGAACAGATCGTTCGTCGTTGATCCGCCTCGTCCGTTACGGTTTATAATGTCCAGATTCATGTCCCGTGCTGTCAGCGCGGGTCGAATCTCGAAAAACCGTGCGAAGGCCGAGACAGAACGGAAAACCAAACGGCAACCTCACCGCGTGGATTATTTTCACCAGCTGGATGACCCCAAGAGGTGGGTTATGAATTTTATGAAAAAGAATAGTTTGTGTGTTGCGGTTGCCTTGTTTGGTTTGGCTCATGCATCCGTCGTTGTTGCAGAAGGTGCTCAGCAGCTAGCAGCGGAGCAATCAGCGCGTCCGCTTTCGGCTTTCTTTGGGTTAGACAACAATCTGCCCTTTGGCGCTAATGTCCTGTGTTTAGGCGCGTGGGGTGAGGACGGTATGCCGGTGGTTTTGAGCCACACCGTTAACCCAGATTCATTGCAAGCTGAAGACTTCCGTGTGGTCAGGCAGTCCGGAGCCACTAACACGCCTATGTGTGTCACCCTGCGCCCAGCAGGCGACATGGATGAAAATCGGACGGTTTTGCTGATTGGTGAATTCGGTAATGCCGATGATGATCCGCCAGTTAAGGTGTTGATCGTAGATGATGTGTTCTCAGACGCCACCGACAGCCCCCAGGTGAACTTTCGTGGTACCCAAGTCTCGGTTATTCCTCTCGACGCCGGCCCAGAGATTATTTTGGCTGCGGCGGTGCCAAAGGATATCTGGTCGCTGTCGGGTCGGGGAACATCTTGCCCCACCGCCACCAAACAGGTGGTGCGGGTGACCTGGACAGGTGGCGTGAGACTGCCCAACAGAGATGAGTTGGGCGAGGCACAGAGGACGTTATATAAGGTAAGCCTCACCGCTGCGGATGGCTCTCGGTCCGAGGTGAGTCCGGCAGCATTGGCAGACCTAGGCGACGCCGACAACAACCACTTTCTGTGTCTGGACACGACCACGCCCGCTACCGCCGTGGCTTTTCCTGCGGGGCATCTGGTTGATCCGAACGGTGATCTAAATGCAGATTCCAAGGTTATGGTTCGCAGATAGTTCTAAAAGCCTAGGTCTGCGGTGCAGTGGGCCGCCATCACCACCAGTGCAAACCTCTGTTAAGAAACAGTTCTACGGGAACATTGAGCTGGACCCTGTTAAGGCAAAATAAAAACTCCGCGCGGCACCATGCCATTTACGGGCAAATTTGTATCTCAACATAGGATGGCTGATGAAGCCGCATAATTTGTTAGGTTTATAATTTTAT
>Ga0066848_10000837_pt1 | contig 11168 bp, 9 predicted proteins | sample ETNtaG_23_FD_65491 | JGI IMG/M metagenome (GOLD analysis project Ga0066848, IMG submission 65491) | Marine microbial and viral communities from oxygen minimum zone, Eastern Pacific Ocean - ETNP201310SV72 | ecosystem: Environmental > Aquatic > Marine > Oceanic | place: Pacific Ocean: Eastern... | reverse complement strand
ACACATGGAGACAGTCCGAACACCTGATGATCGATTCGTCGATCTGCCCGGCTACCCGTTTGAACCGCACTACGCCGAAATACCCGATGGTGACGGTGACACGCTAAGGGTCCACTACCTCGATGAAGGCCGATCTGACGGCTCCACTGTGTTGTTGATTCACGGTGAGCCAACTTGGAGTTACCTCTATCGCCACATGATCCCACCACTGGTTTCGGCCGGCCACCGGGTGATCGTCCCTGATCTCGTCGGCTTTGGTCGAAGTGACAAACCGACGGAGACGACTGACTACAGCTACGCCCGCCACGTTGTCTGGACCTCGTCACTTATCTTCGATCATCTTGATCTGCTTGACATCACATTGTTTGGCCAGGACTGGGGTGGCCTCATCGGCCTACGCCTCGTGGCCGACCAGCCCGACAGATATGAACGAGTGGCTATCGCCAACACGGCTCTACCAACTGGGAAAGGCTGGACGGAAGCCTTCATGGCCTGGCAGAAGTTCTCCCAGGACTCGCCAACATTCCCAATAGGCAAGATTGTCAACGGTGGGTGTGCCACCGACCTGCCAGTTGAAGTAATTGCTGCCTATGACGCCCCCTTCCCAGATGACTCCTACAAGGCCGGAGCCCGGATCTTTCCATCGTTGGTGCCCGTTACCGCCGATGACCCGGAAGTGTCCGCCAATAAGGCGGCATGGAAGGTGCTCGAGCAGTTTGAGAAGCCGTTCTTGGTCGCGTTCAGCGACCTTGATCCGGTGACCAATGGCAGCTATGCGCCCTTCTTGGCCAGAGTTCCTGGGACTCAAGGCCAACCGCATACGACAATCGAGGGCGCGCACCACTTCCTTCAAGAAGATCAGGGGCCGGTGTTGGCTGCGCTGCTTGTCGACTTCATGGCCTCATGACCACTGTTGAGCAGTCCTGTCTGGTCGAGGCCACACCGGTCGGAGGTTGGCCTTTTCCAGATCTACTTGGTTTCTGCATTCATGATTTGTCCATGTCCCCTGTGTGATCAACTTGTTCAAGAGTTTCAAGGAGCTCCAGCATGACTGAACCGATCATCAACAAGCCGCCAGAGGATTGGCGCAAGACCGCGTGTGTGCTGTGCAGCTCAAACTGTGGGATCGAGGTCAAACTCGACGAGCGAGCGATCACCCGAGTGCGGGGCAACAAAGCACACGTCACCTCAGCGGGCTACACATGCGAAAAGGCCCTGCGTATCGACCACTACCAGAACAATCACAGTCGATTGACATCTCCGATGCGGCGCCTCGACGATGGCACCTACGTAGAAGTCGACTGGGATACGGCAATCGCTGGGGTCGCCGAGGGTCTGCGTTCGGTAACCGAGCGGTACGGCGACGACCGCATCCTTTATTACGGAGGAGGAGGGCAAGGCAACCACCTTGGTGGAGCCCACTCCACCGCTACCCAACGGGCATTCGGCATGAAGCGGCGATCCAACGCGCTTGCACAAGAAAAAACCGGGGAGGCCTATGTCGAAGGCCTCATGTTCGGAACCCACACCCATGGCCAAATCGAGGAGGCACAAGTTGCTGTGTTCGTAGGAAAGAACCCGTGGCACTCTCACGGCTTCGATGCAGCCCGCCGGGTCCTCAAGGAGATCGCTGCAGACCCTGACCGTCAACTCATCGTGATTGACCCCCGCCGCACCGAGACCGCCGATCTGGCCGACTACTGGTTACCCGTTCGCCCCGGCACTGACGCCTTCCTGCTTGCCGCCATCGGTGCAGTGTTGGTTGATGAGAGGCTGACCTCTGAGAAATGGCTAACAGATCACGTAGTCGGCGTTGAGGCCGCCACCACTGCCTTGGGAAAGGTGCCGATTGTTGATTTCGCGAAACGGTGCGGTATCACTGAGAGCCAAATCCGAGAGGTCGCTCGGCTCCTGGCGAGTGCCACGAGCGTCTCAATGCTCGAGGACTTGGGCATAGAGATGGCCCCCCATTCGACACTGGTGTCATACCTTCATCGATTGGTGAGTGTGTTGACCGGAAACATCGGAAACCCCGGTGGGTTGACCCCGCACACATCAATCGCTGGGCTCTTCAACTATTCCGCAGCTGGCAATGAGCCCGTCGATCCGGTCACCGGGGGGCGCATCATCTCGGGTTTGGTGTCCTGCAACGAAATCGCCGAAGGCATCCTCTCCGACCACCCTGAGCGAACCCGCGCCATGTTTATCGAGAGTGCCAACCCGGTGCACTCGTTGGCTGACTCCGACACTTTCCGGCGAGCCATGAGGGCCTGTGAGTGCACCGTCGTCATAGACGTCGCTATGACCGAAACTGCCGAACAGGCCAACTGGGTATTGCCGGCAGCCTCGCAGTACGAAAAGGCTGAGGCCACCTTCTTTGCCAGCGGATTTCCCGACAACCACTTCCACATGCGGCCCGGCATTCTTGAACCATTGGAAGGCACGCTGGCGGAACCCGAGATTCACGCTCGGCTGGTACGGGCCAGTGGAACTCTTGACGCCGCTGAGGAGGCAGGGGTACTTGACGACCTGAGAGCCGCAGCAGCTGGCGGAATTGATGCCTTCACGACGACATTTACCACCGCCGTGCAGCATCATCAGGAATTGAGCAGTGTGGGAGCGGTAGTGCTATATGAGACTCTCGGTAGGACGCTTCCGGCCGGCAGTGAAGGTGCAGCAGCCACATGGTTCCTCGCTCAGATGACTGCGATGCAGCACCCTGAGGCAGTGCGGGCAGCTGGCCACGAGGGCGACGGTCCAGCACTTGGCAACGCTTTGTGGCAGGCCATCATCGACGGTGAGGACGGGGTGGTATTCACTCGCCATGACTACAGCGAGGCCCTTGATTTGCTGGGCACTCCCGATGGCCACATCAATCTTGACCTGCCCGAGATGTTGGCCTTGCTTGGCGCCCTTCCCGAAGCGCCCGAGCGCTACACCTCCAATGACTACCCGTATGTACTTTCAGCCGGCGAGCGACGGAGCTTCACCGCCAACACCATTATCCGTGACCCGTCTTGGCGAAAGAAGGACGCCCAGGGCGCCCTACGATTGAGTTCAGCCGATGCTGAGGCGCTTGGCGTCGATGATGGAGGCCGAGTGCGGATCACCACTCCTGGCGGTGTGGCGGTCGCCGTCGCCGAGATCAACAACACCATGCAGGAAGGCCACGTATCCCTCCCGAACGGTCACGGTTTGGCCTATTCGCCGGCCGGGGGCGATCCCGAGATCTACGGCGTGGCCCCCAATGAACTGACCACCCTCGACTGGTGTGATCCGATCGTCGGCACCCCTTGGCACAAGCATGTCCCGGCGCGCCTGGAAGCGGTGTCCCCCTAGTAGGAAGAACCCCCACCACTGTCTTGGAGTGTTCGCCCTCGAGAACTCCCCTTAGGCTTTGGGAAATGGAGGAACAGCAGAGGTTCCGCGACCAGGCGCTGACCCTGGCCGGAGTGGTCGGCGAGAACGTCGAGATCACCAGCGCCAACCCACTCAACTACCACCAGGCCATAACCGACCCGGCGGGGTGTGAACCGGTGGTAGTGGACGGAAAGTTATTCCTACCCAGTTCGGAGGAGCCACTGCCCCTGGTGCTCGTCGTGCCGGGGAGTCTGGGGGTCGCCGACAGTCACGTGGGCCATGCAGAAACCCTGGTGGCCGCCGGCTACGGGGCGTTCGTTCTCGACCCGTTCGGGGCTCGGGCAGTCGAATCGACGGTGGCCGACCAGACGCAGTATTCCTTGGCCTCAAGCGCCTTCGACGTCCTGGCCACCCTCCGTACCCTCTCCCAGCACCCGGCCGTCGACCCAGAACGGATATCTGGCCAGGGTCACAGCAGGGGTGGTACGGCGGTATTGGCCGCGTCCATGCGCCGTTTCGCCAATCCCATCGTGGGAGAGGGGTTGTCCCTGGCCGGGGCCTACAGCGTCTACCCGTGGTGCGGCCACCAGTTCGCCTACCCGGATGTGGGCCCGACCCGGATACGGGCCATCGTCGGCGACCTGGACGACTGGGTCTCCGTCCAACAGGCTCAGGCTCAGATCCAGGCCATCCGTCTCATGGGGGGCAACGCCTCAATCCGGGTGGTCGCCGGAGCGGCCCACAGTTTCGACCGCCACGAACCGGTACACGAGATCCCTGAGGCCACCGTGGCCCCCGGTGCCTCCACCGTCTATCTAGACGATGATGGGACGATGGTCGATCCGTTCACCGGGGTTGCCGACCCGGCCTCGGTCGACCTCGACATGTTCCTCGCCGTGGCCGATTCCGGTCTGGGTCGCCTGGGCGCCCATATCGGTAGCGTTGGCGACCAACCGGCGTTGTTCACCGCTGACATGCTTGAGTTCCACTCAGCGGTGCTCGCCACCTAGGTGTTCCGAGCCTCCAGCCAGGGCCTGGTGAACTCGTTTGTAATGCACGGGCCTGGCGACTCGGGTGGAGTAATGCCCTTCTAGTTCAGTCCGAAAGTTGCCGCGTTGACTATTGTGGCTGAGGCAGGGGTGGCCCCTTTTTCAACTCAGGATGATGCCGCCATCGACCTCTATGGCCTGGCCTGTCAGGTAACGGGCGTCGTCGCTTGCCAGAAAGGCGATCACGCCGGCTATCTCAGATGGATCGGCGAGGCGCTTGACGGCAGTGTCGGCGGCACGCATCTCCAGCCACTCGGCCCCCGTCATGCCGAGCCTCTCCCCGACCTCATGGGCGACGTCTCTAACCATGGCTGTGAGGGTGTTGCCGGGACACACGGCGTTGACGGTCACGCCCGACGGTCCCAGTTCCATCGCCGCAGACCTCGTAATACCGATAACGCCGCTCTTTGTTGCGGAGTACTCAGCTGACTCCGGCCAACTGGTCTTGCCGGCCATCGAGGAGATGTTGACTATCGACCCGCGACCCTGCGCTGCCATGGTCAACGAAGCAAGGCTGTTGGATATCAACACCCCCGTCAGGTTCACCGCCACGATGTCATCCCAGTGCTCAGCCGAAATCTCAGACAACGGTCCGCCCACATAGACGCCGGCACTTGTCACGAGCGTGTCAATGCGACCCCAGCGCTCCACGACCACTGCGAAGGCAGCCTCCTGATCGCTACGCGATCGGATGTCGCAGGCCAGCGCCACGGCGTCTACGCCCAATGTCTTCACAGCCTCAGCAGTGGCCTCATTCTCCTCGACATTGATATCCAGACAGGCCACAGCGGCTCCCTCAGAGGCGAACCTGAGCGCGGTCGCCTCGCCGATACCGGTCGCTGACCCTGTGACCACCACGACGTGCCCGTCAAACCTTTGTGTCATGGACCCCATCATCACCCAGGTTGCCGTTCGTCCAGCCATCGCAGAACAGCATCGGCCACGACGACAGGCTGTTCAGGAAGCAGTGCATGGCCGGCATCTGTAACGTTCACCAGCGTTGCACGCCCACCAAGGCGCTCGATGATGTCGTGTGCATTGGCGGGCAGGGCCACCACATCGTCTGCGGGTTGCACCACCAGAACGTCGGCGCTGCCGGCCGTCCACCAACCGCTGGGATCGTCTGCCTCCACCGCCCTTCCCTGGAGTTGGGCCACAGCCGGGAACCAGCCACCCGTCCACACCGATGGATCATTCCCAGGTGCGAAAAAGGCCATGTCCACTGCAGCAAGGTGTTCCTCGGGTGATGCGCCCGTGTCGAAGACACGCCTGAGGGCGGCCATGTGCTCAGGTGCCGGCCTGAAGCGGCCACCGCAGGCCAGAAGCACAAGGCCGGAGACGAGGTCCGGTTGCCGGGTGGCCACAAGCCTCGCCAACCGGTTGCCGAAGGCGTGACCCACGACCGTGGCCGGAACCAGGCCAAGGGCCTTGATCACGGCAACCGCATCATCGGCAAGGTCGCCCATGGACACACCCTCCAGCACCCCGGTGCTGCCACCTATCCCCCTCGGCTCAGGTGCAACTGCCCGGTAGCCCGTGACGGCAAGACGTTGCGCTAGGTCCTCGAAGTCGGATGCGCCGCGACCGAGAGACGGAAGCATCACAACGGCGTGCCCTGTGCCGATCGACCTGACGTGGATTGGACCGGCAGGTCCCTCCACCAGGAACGTTGACCAGACCCCGGCAGAGTTGGGCGAAGCGTTCTCGTCCACTGCTGGATTGCCGCTCTCGCTCATCACGAACCGATTGTCGCGTAAAGGTCCGACGCCCCTGACACCGGGCTGGTACCTCCGTTCGGCGGGTATCGAAGTCTTATTGCGCTCCCGTCTGAAAGTGCTTCTCGGTTTCCTGTCGGTTGAGGACGTACGTCGCATCCGGGTCGAAACGTTCTTCCCAACCGTCAACAACCCATTCGGGCATGACCCAGTAGGTGAACCCGTCGGGTAGGTCAACGTACTTCCACACCCGATGGCTCTTGAAGAACGGCCTGATGATCCCGGTGGTAGCGAGGAGCTCTCGCATGTCAAGCCACAAGGACAAGTAGTCCTCCCTGAAGTGGGTCATGAGGTATTGATGCTCTAACGGCCCGGTGTACTCAACGGTGGTACGGAAGTCAGCTGCCGCTAGCCGTGACATGACATCCTCGACGGTCACCATGTCGACTGGCCGACGCCCCATCTCATAGGCAACAGTCTCTCAGACCGCTATGGCTTTCAAGATCCTGGTCAAACCACTTCTGGAAGACTGGTGGTACGAGGAGTTGAGGGTCTGAGGTGTTACACGAGTGTCGGAGGGGGACTTGAACTCACCTCACCCACCCGGCATCTGGCGTCGTCCTGCGGTAGCCAGCGCCCGACCAATACATCTAGCAACGGCTGAATCTGCTCCCTACAGCTAGATGCCGCTCCAAGGTGGTGGATGCCATTGGCAAACCATTAGCAACGCGACACCCCTACTCGGTTAGGGCCCCGACTGGCAAAGCGCTAGACGCTCAGTCATGACTCGCTGCTATTGGCCCTCAACCCGAAGAACGGGCCGGCGCCGATGCACACCTCATTGCACAGAATGTATGTAACTACATGGGCACAGAGTTACATGACAGACACACAGGCCTGAATCCACGGGCAGTAGCGGTCCAGACGGACACCTCGGAGAGATTTCTGTGTTTTCGATTCACCCCCGTCTGGGTGGCTAGTTGCAGATGCGCTAGACAGATGAGATTCCGAGTCCCTAGTAGGGGCCGGCCTCCACTGACGAACTGCTGGTTGGTATGAGCGCTACTTCGAACATCCAGACGATCCAGGATTGCTGGGCGCCCCTTAGGGTCCTGGGGATCTCTGACCAAGTGGATGTCGGCGTCCTGATCGACGACGAACTACTCGACAGCTCGCTTAGGGCGCTGCAGATCAAGTTCCACCCGGATCGGACCGGTGCCGACGCCGTGGACCGGGAGCTGCGCGAGGAGAAGTTCAAGGCCGTCAGGGCGGCCTACGAAACCGTCAAGTCCGCCGACTTCACCTGTGTGTGGTGCGGCGCCAACGCCGATTCACGATCAATTTGCTGGGAGTGGATCTCACGGGTGCTGTTCCAGATCGGGAGACGTGTTGGCCGGACAGGTTTGATCCGGTCGCCGCCGGAGTGATCATCGACTAGGCCGTTCGTCAGGCTGCCGGGGCCACCTCGTTGACGTCGGCAGTCCCGCTGGCATTCGATTCCACCTCTTGGGCTACTCCGCCTCCGGCCAGCAAGTTGAAGCCCTCGTCGTCTGAGTTGTACTCCTCGGACCCATCCGTATCCTCCACCAAGTTCGACGCAGCAGTCAGAAGCACCCCGTGGGCCTCTTCAAGCTCACGGTCCGCTTGATCGCACTCCGCGTCCAGGCGTTTCCGAGTCGCTAAGTGGCACTCATAGGCCAGATGCGCCTTTCCGGTCGGGTAGTCGTCCACCCCACGGACTTCCGATGGTTGATCGACCACTGTGGTGAACCCCATCGCCCGATCACCGGCTTTCAGATTGGCGGTGAGTTGTTCATTGGAGGCGTCGTGGAAGTCGCAGTCGGCCAGACGTTCGGCCTCGACGGCCAACGTTCGCTTCCGGTGAAGTACCTCGGCCCGGCGGCAAGCGTTGGCGTAGCATCGGGCGCTGTCCAGTACCTCAACCTCGGTAGATAGTTTCCGGGGTTCGGGGGAATAGGACATGGACTTTCTCCGTGTTCTGGTGGCGGGGGGGGTTGAGTTTAGAGAACTCGCGCCGACGCGCGCGCGGACCCTCCGAAGCCGCCGGAGTGATCCTCGAGGGCTAGACCCTCCTGGTCGGCCCTCGCTTGTCACAACCCGTGTCACAGAATGCAGACCACCACGCGGACACAGCCATACCCGACAGACACACAGGCCTGATTCCACGGGCATTAGGGGTCCAGGTGGACACCCCGGACAGATTTCTGTGATCGATTCCCCCCAGCTCCACCAGAGTTTGTGCCACTCCCAGGGACCAACCGTATTATCCCAGTCATCAGCGACCGGAACTCGACCACTCGAACCGAACGGCTCGCCGCTACCGGGATGGATGGGGCCGGCCTAACCACGATCCTTTGGCGGGGCCTTACCTTGGCCTGTGCGGCGTGTGGCTCCAGGGGCCTCTTCCATCACTGGTTGAGGATGCGTTCGACTTGCCCGGTATGCCATTTCCGTTTCGCCCGTTCGGAAGGGTTCTGGATTGGCGCCATCGGAGTCAACTCGGTTATGAGTGGATTCATCTGCCTACTGGCAGCAGTCGGGCTGCTTCTGCTTTCCCTGCCAGATCCGACATGGCCTACGGTGCTGTTCCCGTCAGCAGCGTTGGCCTTAGTCGCCCCCATCATCCTCGATCCAGTCACACGTACCTTGTGGACCGCGATCGTGGCCGTCGCCGACCCCCCAGCACCACCATGCGGAATTGACGACCGAACCTCTACATCTGTGGTCTCACCGAAATGCTGAACACCCTGCCTCCATGGAGGCAGGAATCAGTCGGTCATTTGTTCATCTGCTCTCGCATCTTCATCATGGCTACGTAGTCGCCAACCGGCTGGATTTTCGCACTCCCAGCAGAGACGATCGGGAACATTCCTGTAAAGATCTGCGCCACGTCATCGGCATCGACCACGAAGAAGAAGTCGTGCCCCGGCGGGTCTACCCAGGCACCAATCACCTCATTCACATTCTCTTCGAGAGTACCGAGCACGGCACCGAAGGTCTCGGCAATGACAGCGTCGTCGTGCGCCGGGCAAGTGGATTCGTCATGATGGTGTGTTACGTGAAAGAGCATTCTCTCGTCCCCTTGGTTACCAGAATCGACCCCTTCTGAGCCGATCACTCCCCAAATGAAAGCACAGCCCATTGCTTTGACCAGCAGTGGAGGCCGCTCCACAGTTGGGAATCGTTGCAATCGACTGTGCCGGGAAATAGGTCGTTTCGTTCGGCCGGCCGGCGTGTCAGACTCCCCCGCCATGAGCGAGAGTGGCGTCGGGTGGCAGTTCTGGATCGACCGCGGAGGCACATTCACGGACGTCGTGGCACGCCGCCCGGACGGTTCAATCACCACCCTCAAGTTGCTCTCCGAGAACCCCCGCCAGTACTCAGATGCTGCGGTTGCCGGCATCCGAACCGTGCTCTCCCTTGATGCCGATGACCCGCTCCCACCGCGGCTGATAGACAGCGTCAAGATGGGCACGACCGTCGCCACCAACGCACTCCTTGAACGCCAGGGCGAACCAACCCTGCTGGTGGTGACCCGGGGGTTCGCCGACGCCCTGCGCATCGGCTACCAGGCTCGTCCGGAGTTGTTTGCCCTCGACATCGTGCTCCCGGAGATGCTCTACAGCGGCGTCGTCGAGGTGGACGAACGGGTAGGTGCGCGTGGCGAGTTGCTGACTCCTCTCGACATTGAACAGGCACGGGCCGACCTGACCCGGGCCCACGAATCGGGCCTCTCCTCTGTAGCCATCGCCCTGACCCACGGCTACCGCTACACCGACCACGAGAAGCAGTTGGCCGCCCTGGCCGAGGAGGTCGGCTTCACACAGGTTTCGGTGAGCCACCTGGTCAGCCCGCTCATGAAGTTGGTGTCACGTGGGGACACGACGGTCGTCGACGCATACCTCTCACCGGTACTGCGGCGCTACGTGAACCAGGTGGAGGAGCAGTTGTCGGCCGGCAACCCCGGAGAAGACGCCCCCCTGCTCATGTTCATGCAATCCAACGGCGGGCTGACCGATGCCAGGCACTTCCAGGGCAAGGACGCCCTGTTATCTGGACCGGCAGGTGGTGTCGTCGGGATGGTCGCCACGGCCCGGGAGGCCGGCTATGACCGCCTCATCGGCTTCGACATGGGTGGCACCTCGACAGACGTCTCCCACTACGGCGGTGAGTTGGAACGCACCTACGAGACCGAGGTGGCGGGCGTGAGGGTGCGGGCCCCGATGATGCTCATCCACACCGTTGCGGCCGGTGGCGGGTCGATCGTCCACTTCGATGGTGCGCGCATGCGGGTAGGTCCTGACTCGGCCGGCGCCGACCCGGGACCGGCCTGTTACGGCAACGGTGGTCCGCTGACGATCACGGACTGCAACGTGATGCTGGGTCGCCTGCGATCTGACTTCTTCCCGGCGGTGTTCGGCCCGGGCGGAGACCAACCTCTCGACGTCGAGGTGCTCCAGCGCCTCTTCAATGCGTTGGTGCAGGAGGTCGCCGACGCCACCGGCAGGCCGGCAACTGCCAAAGACCTGGCAGAGGGCTTTCTCACGATCGCCGTCGAGAACATGGCGAACGCAATCAAGAAGATCTCGGTCCAGCGTGGCCATGACGTGACCGACTACGTGCTCGTCTGCTTCGGTGGAGCAGGAGGCCAGCACGCCTGCCTCGTGGCCGACCGTCTCGGGATCGAAAAGGTACTGGTGCACCCCCACGCCGGCGTTCTCTCGGCACTGGGCATCGGCCTCGCCGACGTGCGCACCGTCAACGACGAATCGGTGGAGGCGGAGTTGACCGAGGCGGCCCTCGACACCGTTCGCCGGGCCGCCGACCGCCTACGGGAGACGGGCCGGGCCACGGTCCTGGCACAAGGCGTTGGGGACGATCACGTCGAGTCCTTCGAGCGGGTGGCCGTGCGCTACGACGGCAGCGACACCGCACTGCATGTGCCGCTGGGAGACGTAGGAAACGTGGTTGCAGCCTTCGAGGCTGCACACCATGCACGGTTCGGCTTCACCTCACCGGGCAA
>Ga0066848_10000810_pt1 | contig 11359 bp, 9 predicted proteins | sample ETNtaG_23_FD_65491 | JGI IMG/M metagenome (GOLD analysis project Ga0066848, IMG submission 65491) | Marine microbial and viral communities from oxygen minimum zone, Eastern Pacific Ocean - ETNP201310SV72 | ecosystem: Environmental > Aquatic > Marine > Oceanic | place: Pacific Ocean: Eastern... | reverse complement strand
ATTTTCTGGTGCTCTTCAATACTGCGGCCGTAATGCCTGCGCAGTGCGTTTTCAAACAGGGGATAGACATGGGATGCCTGCCAGATACCGTGCGCTCTTTCATGCTTATTCCACATTTCCCGATCTGGATAGAGGTATACGGGATCAGTAGTCGATGGCACCTGCCACGCCGGTTTGCCACCTGACTTCACAATCTTGCGGCCTGTTGCCATTGCCTCGGCACCCGTCAGTAAGACGAAATCAGTTTCACCCTGGGCAATAGCCTCGCAATATCGATTGACCAGATGTTGTGGCGCGTAGCCACCGTCGGGCGTCAGCCATTGAGCTGCATTTGCTGCTCCCAGTCTGTCTGCAAGTGCCTCGGGTGAGTTTCTTGTTGGCTCGCGAAAGCTTCTGACGACAACGATGACACCAAGCTGGCCCAGTTGCAGGCGGGTTATCCCGGCATCTTCGGCAGCCAAACAGGTAGCGGATTCCATTAAATCCAGGGGAGAAGAGGCTGAATTAAGGTCAGGTTCCTTCTCAGTAACCTGACCGACCCCGATTAATACAGGCATAAGGTCATCGTTCATATTGATAGTTTCTGAACTTGAAAGGTGCCGGGATAGGGTCAGGCATTTCGTTTCCTGATCACGAGGTCACGAATTGAATTGACTATCTGGTCCTGAGACGCGGTCGCATCAAAGACATCATCAACGCCTTTCGCCAGCATACTCTCTGCATCCGCTGGCGTGATGATTGAACCCCCGATGACAACCGGACAGTCAAAGTTTCTCGTTTGAAGCAGACCTATAAGTTCAGGGACCAGCGTCAGGTATTCCCAGGAATGACAGCTAATGCCAATCACATCTGCTTCAAACTCTTCGGCATGGGCGGCCACAACCCCGGGTGTATTCAGAACACCCAGGTAACTGGTCACCATCTGGGATTCCATCAGCATCCTTTGCACGGCAATTGCGCCATTCTCGTGCTGATCCATACCGAGGGTGGCGATAACAACTCGAGGTACATTCGATGCCATTATGCCGATACCTCAATCAGGGGTTCTATCATCCCAAAAGGGTCATATGGTTGAGCTGTGGCCTGGCGCATTGTCCCTGACATTTCCCCGACCGTTACATTAGCTTCGAAACAGGCCATTACAACAGGGACAAGATTCTTACCATCCTTTACCGCCCTGGCCAGCTCAGTCAGAGATTGATTCGCCAGTGTCTGATCGCGCGTCTGTTTTAGGTCAGCAACGCGATTTATCTGTCTCTTGCAGGGTTCAATCTTGGTCTCCGCGATATTTTTAAGCATGGTATCTTCCTCAGCATCAACCACATGCGCATTCACACCGATGATTGAAAGATCTCCCTTCTGCACGGCAAGCTGATTGTCTTCCATGGCTGTGTGAAAGATTTTTTTGAAGTAGCCCTGCTGTTGCAGAGTTTCCGGGTCTCCGGCCTTTTCAATTTCCTCAATTCTTGCCAGCACCCTGGCTTCTACAGCATCGGTAAGTTCTTCGACAAAGTAGGAACCCCCTAAAGGGTCTACCACCCTGGTGACCCCGCTTTCCGCTTCAATAATCTGCTGGGTCCGCAGGCCGATTAAATGCCCCTCTTTTGAAGGTGTGCGGTAGGCTTCATCGAATGTGGAGATTTCGATTGCGTGTGCGCCACCAAAAACGAGCGACAAGGCTTGCAATGTGCCGCGAACGATATTATTGACGGGTTGCTGGGCGGTTAGAGACAATCCGGAAGTATGGCTGGTGACGACGACTGTTTGTGACCTAGGATCCTGGGCGCCAAACTCATCTCGCATTATCTTTGCAAACAGGCGTCTGATTGCACGGATCTTGGCGACCTCTTCGAAAAAGTCCATGCCACAGTCCACCAGGATCGCAATCCTTGGTGCAAATGCATCAACATTGATACCACGCTCAATCAGCTTGCGAGTCAGGTGCCTTATCTCAATGATACCGAGTGCTGTTTCTTCAACTGCATCAAGGCCTGACTCACTGAAGAAATAGGTGTCTTCCACGTAGGCATGGAACTTTGGCATATGCACAGCGCAGTACTCCATGCAATCCAGTGACAATCTTACCCTCAAATCAACCGGCAGATGGTTCGCATAGGTGCAATCTTCACCATAGAGTGGCATTTGCAACACTGAACCACGCAGGGTGGATGGATCAAAGCCATAGTGCTTTGCAGCGCAGAGCAAACCCGCAAGCGACACCAGCGAAGGCACGGAACTCGATACCGCGACCTGATCAAGGGGAATATCTTTGAAGAGATCAATGTAGTCCTGACGACAACACAAAGAGACGCCCTGAGTGCCGATGGAAGACGCGAGCAGAGGATGATCGGCATCGAACATACTCATGGTGGGTCCATCACCAATAATGTCGATGCCATTTTGTCCCAACGCCAGAAGATACTTTATTTGTTCGTTCGAACGCCTGCCATCTCCCTCGCCAGACAGTTCCCGTTGCTGCCAGCCACCAGCTTTTGTCTGCGCGAACCGGCCCCGGGTAAATGGGAATTCCCCGGGTTGTTCAGCTGATCCTGATCCGTAGAAGGATTCGAGTTCAATCCCAGCGCGGGTACTTTGTTTACTCATGTTTTGCCTCGATCCTGGTACTTCCTGTACTACCTAAGATACAGATTGAATCAGCCTCGAACAAGAAATCACGTCCCATTTAATGAGCAATGTTCGAATGCTTTCGAGTGCTAAGGCAGGAAAGGCACGCGACTGGTTTGTCCCAACTGAGTGCTTAGAATCGGCTGCGCATCATGTACAAATTCAACCAACAGCCTTCTCGTATCCCTGGGGTCGATGATCTCCTCGACAGCGAATGCGTGAGCGGTTCGAAAGGGCGACTTTAATGCGTTGAGACGTGCTTCTATCTCGGCGCGTTTAGCCTCTGGGTCATCGGCGTTTTCAATTTCGCGGCGATAGGCTGCAAAAACACCACCTTCGATATGCATAGATCCCCAGTTGCCTGATGGCCAGGCGTAACGACGGTACAGGTTGTTGCCACCTCGATAGTGCATGCCACCCGCGACGCCGTAAACCTGCCTGATAATAAATGTCATATAGGGTGTTTGAGACAGCGACAGTATTGACGAGGCGCGGGCACCTGCCCGAATGATGCCTTTCCTTTCTTCTTCGAGACCAACCATAAATCCGGGTTCATCTGCCAGATATATCAGTGGCAGGTGGAAGGTGTCACATATCTGCACCAGGCGGATGACCTTTTCGCCAGCCTCCTTATCCATCGAGCCACCTTTTGATCTGGGATTATTGATCATGACCCCCACTGGGTAGCCGTCAACTCGGGCTAAACCAGTGATTCGGGAACGACCATAGAGTGGCTGAATCTCGAAAAAGGAATTCTCATCGAGAACGAGGTTCAAGAGTTTTCTGGCGTCGTAGACTTTCCTTGAGTCCCGTGGAATGAAATCGATCAGGCTTTCTTCCCTCCGCAAAGGATCATCGTCAGACTCGATGCGTGGCGGCATCTCCCAGACATTCTGTGGCATATACGAGAGAAACTGGCGAATCTGGTTGATCGCATCCTCTTCTGACTCGGCGAGGTTGGCGATGACGCCACTCTGCTTTACCTGGATGTCCTCATTCCCTAATGCTTCTTTTGGAATTTCAACACCCAGCGCCGCTTTTACCACCGGTGGTCCGGCTACAAAAACCTGGCTGGTGGACTTCACCATGACATTGAAATGACAGAAGCAGGCTTGTACTGCAGGCAGACCAGCAACAGAGCCAAGGACAGCCGATACGCAGGGAGAACGCTGCATGAGTTCAACTTCCTGTACCCGATCCATTGCTGGTAGATAGGTTCGGCCCATTTTTTCAAAACTCTTTACACTTCCCCCGGTTGCATCCAGCAGTCGCACATAAGGCATGCGTTCAATGTATGCTCGTTTGATGGTCGCACCTGCCTTGTCAGCAACACCACCGTCAGCGGAGCCGCCGCGAATCGTAAAATCCCCGCCATGGACGGCGACCTTGCGATTATTCACTTTGATGATACCTGCGACAGAGTTCGAAGGGGTCAGCTTGTTTATCTCATTACCGTCCCAGGTGGCGGCACCAGCCAGTTTTCCAATTTCAGCAAATGACCCCGGATCAGACAGCAGGTCAAATCTTTCTCGAACCGTGAGTTTTCCTCGACTCTTGTGGAAATCAATGGATTCCTGGCCGCCCATTGCTTCTGCCATTTCGTTCTGACGATTGATTTCATCAACATCCGACTGCCAAGACATGACATCTCCCTCTTCTTAGGATTAGATAGAAATGATTTGCCAGAGCAGCATAAACCACGTTTCTGTTCACTGCACTATCTGAACGAGTGGAGTACAGGGAGGCGCGGAACGAGTAAACGAATAGAGAACCTGGGATCTGAACGACATAAGAGCACCTCGTAAGAGCACTTAAGTTCGTGCCATTCGCATCAGATCCCACAATGAATTAGGGTATGGGAAAAGGAGAAATGTATGGATTTTAGAGAAACCACCGTCATTGATCTGGTAAAACAGGTTAATGCGAAGGAGATGTCAGCCAGAGACCTGACCGAAGCTGCCCTTGATAACATCCAGCGCCTGGATGGCGATATCAACAGTTTTTGTGCGGTAAACAGTGAGCAGGCACTCAAGGATGCAGATGAGGTGGATGCGTCGGTTGCGCGAGGCGACAACCTGCCCCTGGCAGGTATCCCGATAGGTGTGAAAGATCTCGAAGATGCCCGTGGATTTGTAACATCCTTCGGCTCCGCGCTGCATGCCGATGATCCTGTTGCCGAGGCGGACTCTGAACTTGTCAGTCGAATGAAGAAAGCCGGATGTGTTGTGCTGGGAAAAACTAATACGCCGGAGTTCGGACACAAGGGAAAAACAGATAATGTGCCATTTGGTATTACCAGGAACCCCTGGAATCTGGCATACACGCCGGGCGGATCCTCGGGAGGTTCTGCTGCTGCATTAGCCGCAGGGATCATCCCCCTGGCGACAGGATCAGATGGTGGTGGGTCAATTCGTATACCCTCGGCGATATGTGGTCTGAGTGGCATCAAGACCTCCCAGGGTCGAATTCCAAATGGCGGTCTGAATCCTCCCGGAAGCGGGCTTCTGACAGTCAAAGGCCCGATGACCAGCAGGATTCTCGATACTGCCCATGTGCTGGACCAGACTGTGGGAGATTTCAAGACAGACATCTTTGGTCAGTTGAATAAAGAGGAGAGCTGGCTGGCGGGTGTACAGTCATCGTCCTTGCCAGAGACTGTGATCTGGTCGCCAACCATGGGATTTGCCACTGTCGACGAGGAAATTAAGTCACTGTGCGAAACCGCTGTGTCAAAGCTCGAAGCAGCAGGTGTCACAGTCATTGTAAATGACGCTATCTGGCAGGAAGATCCCGTTCAGCAATGGTTGGTCTTCTGGACCTGCGCGAGAGCCCGGGCACAGCAACATCTGATGGGAACTGACGATTGGGAGAAAATTGATCCTCAACTGAGAACCATGATTGAAATCGGGGCTTCTCGAATGAGCGGTCCGGCATATGCTTCCGCCATCGACGCCTGTCATCATCTGAATTATCAATTGGAGACAGCATTCGAAGCTGCGCCATTGATTCTCACACCGGCAACCTGCGGTCATACGCCGGAGATTGACAAAGATGGGGTGGTCAATGGTGAAGAAACCCCTGGCTGGGTTGCATTTACAATGGGATTAAACATGACCCGTAATCCCGCAGGTGTGGTGCCGGTTGATAAAACGGGCGCAGGGCTACCCATCGCTCTGCAGGTAATAGGAAGGCAGCGTGAGGATCTGAGTGTACTTCGAGCCGTGCATGCTCTGGAGGGTGTTTTTGGGTTCGGTGAAAAGGCAGATGTCTCCTGATCAGTTTTCCAGGTGATGCCATCCGCTATCGGCAGGCAGTATCAGCGCTGTTTTGCATATCAGCCCTGGGAACTGCGGAGCGCGATGTCATGCATTTCACACCGTCAGATTGTTCTTGTATGATCGAGATTGGTTAATTCTGGATGATATAGATGTCAGCGATCATGTCACAGGCACTTGATCTTGTATTGTACGGTATGGGAACGGTGTTTGTGTTTCTCACGATTCTGGTGGCTGTGACTATATTGATGTCATACCTGGTGAACATCAGCCAGGATCTGAGTAAAGCCCTGGTCACGGAGTCTGCGGATCCGAAGAAGCTGGCGGCAATAGCCGCAGCTGTCAGGTTGTATCGACAGAGTCACGAATGAAGATTCGCGAAATTTGCCTTTTGCGAAGAAGGACAGATCGCCAATTAGCGAGGTGCATCGGCTTCACGATCCCTGGTGAAAAAGGCGACTCACATTAAAGAACAACTGAACTAGAAAAAGGGCACCAAATCACATGAGCGAAGCAAGTCCACTCGGCATTACAGATGTGGTGCTGCGAGATGCACATCAATCCCTGTTTGCCACACGTCTACGTCTGGACGACATGCTCCCGATAACAGAAAAGCTGGATCAGGTTGGCTTCTGGTCACTCGAAAGCTGGGGTGGTGCGACCTTTGACGCCTGTATCAGGTTCCTCGGTGAAGACCCATGGGAACGTATTCGGGAACTTAAAAAAGCCATGCCAAACACGCCACAGCAGATGCTGTTCCGTGCTCAGAACATTCTTGGTTATCGTCACTACGCTGATGACATTGTTGATAAATTTGTAGAACGGGCGGCAATCAACGGCGTAGATGTGTTTCGTGTTTTCGATGCAATGAATGACGCCCGTAATCTCGAAACCGCGATCAAAGCGGTCAATAAACAGGGCAAACACGCACAGGGAACCTTGTCCTATACCGTAAGCCCGGTCCACAACATTCAATCATGGCTTGATCTGGGAAAACGGCTCGAAGCGATGGGGGCTCACTCAATTGCGATTAAGGATATGGCTGGACTGTTGTCACCCTACGTGGCATTTGAACTCATCAGTGAATTAAAAAAAGCAGTTCAGGTGCCTATCCATATGCAATGTCATGCAACCACCGGTATGTCGACGGCAACCTATCTAAAATCGATCGAGGCAGGCATCGATAATGTTGATACAGCGATTTCGTCCATGAGTATGACTTATGGTCATTCACCCACAGAAGCTTTGGTGGCTATTCTAAAAGACAGTGAACGCGATACCGGACTCGACATTGATTTACTGGAAGAAATTGCAGCCTATTTCAGGGAAGTTCGAAAGAAATATGCCAAATTTGAGGGCAGTCTCAAGGGTATTGATTCGAGAATTCTGGTAGCACAGGTTCCTGGCGGTATGTTGACTAACCTGGAAAACCAGTTGAGAGAGCAGAACGCCACTGACAGGTTGGACGAGGTGCTGCTGGAAATACCAAAAGTACGGGAAGAACTTGGGTTTATTCCGCTGGTCACACCGACCTCTCAGATTGTTGGTACTCAGGCTGTTCTGAACGTGCTTACGGGTGAACGATACAAAAACATCACAAAAGAAACCGAAGGTGTGTTGAAAGGCGAGTACGGTGCGGCACCCGCACCCGTAGACAGGAATTGCAAGCCAGGGTTCTGGATGGTGCAGAAGCAGTTACCTGTCGACCGGCAGATCTTCTGGAACCCGAATTCGACAGACTCAAAGCAGAGCTTCTGGCATTAGAAGCGGAAAAAAACCTTCAGTTTGGGGAGTCAATTGAAGATGATGTTCTAACCTATGCATTGTTTCCCCAACCCGGTCTGAAGTTTCTCGCAAATCGAAATAATCCAGAAGCTTTTGAGCCTCATCCGAATAATGAACCAGCGAGTCCGCAGGCAACTGCAGCAAAGCATGCCGCGGGCGAGGGCGGGGCTGAGGTTTATAGCGTTGAAGTACAGGGTGAGCAGTTCGTTGTGAAAGTCAGTCCGGGTGGTGACGTTCAATCTGCAACACCTGTGGCATCACCAGCTATTTCAACCGGCGGGGTGGGCATTACAGCGCCGTTGTCAGGGAATGTATTCAAAATCCATGTCGCACCGGGTGACCAGGTTAAGAGCGGTGATGTTGTTGTGGTTCTGGAAGCCATGAAGATGGAAACCGAGATTCGTGCGACGAATGCCGGTCAGGTGGGTGAGGTGTTGGTGCGTGAAGGAGATAGCGTATCTGCAAGTGACACATTGATTACATTGGTATAGCTGATGGAATCTCTCCTCACGTTTTGGCACTCGACCGGCGTCTATCAGATGACCCCGGGGCAACTGGGCATGATCTGTGTTGGTATGTTGCTTCTTTATCTGGCTATTACCAAAGAATTTGAACCATTGTTGCTGGTACCCATTGGGTTTGGCGGAATACTCAGCAACATCCCCGGCGTTGATATTGCGGTAGGCGAGGGTATTCTGCATCAGTTTTATGCCATGGGTATTGAGACTGGTATTTTTCCCCTGGTCATTTTCATGGGCGTGGGTGCTCTGACCGATTTTGGTCCACTTCTGGCAAATCCTAAGACGCTGTTTCTGGGCGCGGCAGCTCAATTTGGGATTTTTGCGACTCTGCTTGGTGCTATCGCACTGACATCAACAGGAATTCTCGAATTTACCATTCCAGAAGCTGCTGCTATTGGGATCATCGGTGGCGCAGACGGGCCGACGGCCATCTATGTGGCCGGTCAGTTAGCACCACATTTACTCGGTGCGATTGCGGTGGCTGCCTATTCGTATATGGCGCTGGTTCCAATCATTCAACCTCCCATCATGAGAGCACTGACAACAGAGCAAGAGCGTCAGATGGAGATGACACAGTTAAGAGAAGTTTCCCAGCGTGAGAAGATATTTTTCCCGATCGTGCTGTTGGCACTAGTCGCGTTATCCGTACCAAGTGCAGTGCCCCTCCTGGGGATGCTGTGTTTTGGCAACCTGATGAGAGAGTCGGGTGTTGTCGATCGACTGTCAGATACCACTCAAAATGCCCTGATCAACATAACCACCATATTCCTGGGACTGGCTGTGGGGTCGAAGTTAAGAGCAGAACAGTTTCTGGTGATGGAGACGCTCGGAATACTGGTGCTTGGCATGCTGGCATTTTGTATTGGAACAGCCGCCGGAATACTGATGGCAAAGTTGATGAACCTGCTCTCGCACCAGAAAATAAATCCACTTATCGGCGCCGCAGGTGTTTCTGCAGTTCCCATGGCAGCGAGGGTGGCAAACAGAGTTGGGCTGGAATCGAATCCGAATAATTTCCTTTTGATGCATGCCATGGGGCCCAATGTTGCAGGCGTTATTGGATCTGCAGTTGCCGCTGGTGTCCTGATCATGTTTGCCGGTTAATTGCGCATTTGGTACTGTGTGCCGGGTGACATCAAGTTGGTTGACAAAAATAAAGAGGGAGAAAGACATGAGTGTTGATGGAGATTGGAAAGTAACCGTTAATTCACCGATGGGATCGCAGGATGCTACCTTGACCCTTGATACCAGTGGTGATGGCCTGTCCGGAAAATTCGCCTCACCACAAGGTGATCAGGAGTTTGACGGCGGTACTGCTGATGGCAATACACTGACCTGGAGCATCAAGTTAACACAACCCATGCCGATGGATCTCGAATTTACAGCAGAGGTTGATGGGGACAGTATCAGTGGTAATGTGAAGCTGGGTTCTTTTGGTGATGCGCCGTTTTCCGGATCCCGGGCTTAGAGGTAAGACTGGCAGACGCGATCAAGGTTGCCACTAGCAGGTATTAAGGCATGCCAGCACATGCACAGATTTCATTGTGACAGGAAGTGCCTGGTACCAGTCGCAGAACAGTATATTCTGGTTAAACATAAAGCGCCCCTGAAGGGGCGTTTTTTGTGGAGATGAAAAGAAATGGAAAAACTGACGGAAGGATATGGGTTGGTTGAAGGCCCGCTTTGGGATGATGCGCGAGGTTTGATTTTCTCTGATGTGATGAATGGTGGTGTATTTGCTGTCAATGTGGCAGGTGAGTTGTCGACAGTGTTCGAGCACCGAAGAGGAATTGGTGGTATGGCGGCACATGAAGCAGGTGGATTGATCGTTTCCGGTCGCAACATTTCGTTTAAACCCTTTGATGGTGGAGACACCGTCACGGTGCTGGACCGCAATGAAGAAGCAGGAATTGTAGGTTACAACGATCTGACGACTGACAGCGAGGGGCGGATATATGCCGGATCCCTGGGTTCCAGCCCTGTATTTGAAGATGGACGTGAACCTCAGGCTGGTGATCTTTATCTGATTGAGCTTGACGGATCATCGAGAAAAGTAGCGGAAGATATTCAACTCACCAATGGTCTGGGTTTTTCACCGGATGGGAAGATTCTCTTTCACTCTGATTCTCGACGCCAGACGGTCAATTGCTATGAAGTTTCTGCTGACGGTAATCTCGGGTCAAAGCAAACGTTTGTTAAGGTGGAAAAGGGTGCGCCTGATGGACTGGTGGTGGCGACCGACGGCAGTGTGTGGGTCGCACTCGCGGGTGGGAATGGCGTTGGCGTATTCAATGCGAGCGGAACACAAACAGATCTGGTTGAAATTCCACAACCCATGTGCACCAGTGTGTGCTTCGGCGGTGAGGATCTGAAAACCCTCTATGTGGTTTCAGGATCAGATGGATCAGGCTCGGACAGGGCGGGCGCGGTTTATAAAACCTCAACCAGCGTTGCAGGTTGTGCCGTCGCAGTTTCAAGAGTCAGACTACCCGGAAATGAATAAATGTCCATTTCATACTTAAACGGCAGCTGGCAACCGATTGAAGATGCCAGAGTGTCAGTACTTGATCGGGGATTCCTGTTTGGCGATGGTGTTTATGAGGTCATTCCCGTTTATAACCAGGTGCCATTCTGTCTGTCCAGACACATAACCCGATTGTGCAACAGCCTTGACGAGATACGCATGCCAAATCCGCTGAGTAACAGCGAATGGACCTGTCTGATTGAAGAGGCTATCGAGAAGAGCGGTGAAGAGACTGCATCTTTATATCTGCAGGTCACGCGAGGAGCGGATGTGATCAGGAATCACGTCTATCCCGAGCCGATTGAACAGACAGTGTTTCTTATGGTGTCTCCTGCACCATTGTTGGCGAGAGAGGAAATTGATCCCTATTCGGTTGTCACCCTGGACGATTACAGGTGGTCCATGGGACATATAAAAACAGTCAGTTTGATTGCCGCATGTATGCTCAAGAATGAAGCAATCGCTCAGGGTGTCAACGATGCCATTCTGATTCGTGATGGGTTGGTTACTGAGTCATCATCTTCAAATGTATTTATAGTTCTTGACGAGGTGATTGTGACAGCACCCAAGAGCCGATATTTGCTTCACGGCATAACACGCGACGTGATTGTCGAGTTGGCCCGTGAAAA
>Ga0066848_10000800_pt1 | contig 11433 bp, 10 predicted proteins | sample ETNtaG_23_FD_65491 | JGI IMG/M metagenome (GOLD analysis project Ga0066848, IMG submission 65491) | Marine microbial and viral communities from oxygen minimum zone, Eastern Pacific Ocean - ETNP201310SV72 | ecosystem: Environmental > Aquatic > Marine > Oceanic | place: Pacific Ocean: Eastern... | reverse complement strand
CTCTTGCCGACGGCGCCCTTCCTGACGGCGCTGACGTCGCCCAACAGCCGGGCAATGAGATAAAGCCAGCCTCGGATTTTAGGGATACTCATGACCGTTTTCCCTGCATTCATTGCAGGGTAATGGCATTCGGCAGCGACGCCACAATCCGCCGGACGGCATCGTCGATGACCGAGTCCACGATCTCCCGGTCGGCGGAAAACCGGGTCGAGGAGAAGGCATCCATGACAAAGCCGGCGGGCGAGATCGGAAGCCCACCCTCCGGGGCCGGCGACGACGGGAGCGGGCGGATCGACCGGGCCCGCCGCTACCTGGAAGGCGACGGGGTGCCGCAGAACTTCGCACGGGCCCTGGACCTGATTTCCCCGTCTTCCAGCAAGGGCGCTCCCGAGGCCCGCTACCTCCTGGCCCTGATCCATGCTGACGGCCTGGGGACCGCGAAGGACGTCGCCCGGGCCCACCTGGAGGCCTCGCTGGCGGCGGCCCAGGGGCATGGCGAGGCCACGGACCTGCTGGACCGGCTTGAGGCCGGGATGACCGCCGAGGACCTGGCCCGGGCCCAGGAGGCGGCGGCGGCGGCCTGGGAAACCCTTTCCGGGGCCACGGCCGCGACCGGCCGCCGGACGGCGGCCATGGGCGGCGATCTCGACGCCATGTCCTCCCTGGCCGGGTCCTATTTCCACGGCACCGGCTCGCCGCGCCACTATGCCCGCGCCTACCTGTGGGCCAGCCTGGCCGCCGCGGCCGGCAACCGCATGGCCCGGGGCATTCGGGACCGCGTTCTCGGGGCCATGGAGGCCGGCGTGGTGACGCCCGACGGCATCCTGGCAGCCCAGGCCCGGGCGGCCGAACTGTGGGACCGGCACATCGGCCCGGCCCTCAAGGCTCGGCTGAAGGGGAGATAACCGCCCCCCATGGAGGCCTCCACATCGAAGGAACGGCCCCGGCACCGAAGGCCGGCTGGAACTCCGGCGAATAGGGCGGGAGAAAGGTAAGCGATGGGGTGGACGCCCCCTCCGACGGCATCAATGTGCCAGGATAGTGGTGTCATAAACCGCTATGAGGAGGAAGCGTTCATGGCGGCAGTCCCCTAATCCGAAAGGGGCTTGGCGATGCGGAACCCGCGCGAATCGTTGCGCTGGTCATAGAGATCCTGCTTGCGTTCCGCGGTACGAACGAACCGCGGGAAATCGGCCCAGGATCCGCCGCGAACGCTCCGAAACTCGCAAGTGGGGCCGGTGGTAACGGCGCTGCCGTCGCTCGGCACCTCTTTGTTGGAGTCGATGTAACAGTCCTCGACCCATTCCTCGACATTTCCAAGCAAGTCGTAGACCCCTAAGCTGTTGGGCCGGAAACTGCCCGCCGGAGCCGTATGCGAATAACCGTCATCGCACTGAAAAGGATTTTCCCCGATTGCGCTGGGGCCGCTATAGCTTGCGCGTGACAAATCGAAGGTGTTGTCGTAACGGCAGGCCTCCCTATTGTCCCAGTCGTCGCCCCAATACCGTAGCGATGTGGTTCCGGCTCGCGCGACATACTCCCATTCCGTCTCACTCATTAGACGATATTTCTGTCGGGTCTTGCGGCTCAGCCAACGGACATATTCCCTGGTATCACGCCAACTCACGTTGATTACCGGTCGGGCACCCCGGCCCCAGCCATGATCGTCCGGCCGATGGCTGCACCCACCAGCATTTACGCATGCGTCCCATTCGCCGAATGTCACCTCGTACTTCCCAACGGCAAACGCATACCTGATACCGACTTGCAGAGGGGGCGTCTCGTCGGCGATCCAATCGAGCTGTCCACCCAGAGCCACATACCAGCGCCCTTCCCCCGAACTCGATCCCCGTTTGAATTCCCCGGGTGGCACGACGACCAATTCCGGACATACGTCGCAGTCCTTGAACGACTGGCCAGGATAGATCCCAACCGCGGGCTCGGCTTTGGGTGGCCTGAAGGGCGGCGGCGGTGCGGGACGGACCGATGCCAGCTCCGCCTCCCGCCGCCGGCGCTCCGCCCGCTCCCGTTCCCAGCCCGTCTTGTTCCGGATCAGGTTGCCGAAGACGAAACCCGACCCGCCACCAGAAAGTGCGACCCGGTACCAGTTCTGCCCCCTCACCTTGCCCGTCACCATGACCTCGCCGCCCTTGCGCAACGTCCTCAGTTTCTCGTGACCGGTGCCGGGTCCCTTCCGGATGTTGGCGTTGACGAGAAGAACATACGGCTCCTCGCGCTCCTCGATCTCGTACAATGGCTTCGGCGGGACAACCACGGCCACCCGCCGTTCCTTCAGCCTCTCGATCCGGTTGCGGGCAAAGGGGGAGTAAGGGCTGTCGGGATAGGTGCTGACGAACGTCTCGAAATCGGAAATGTCACCGCTGGCCCTGATGTTGTTCCAAACCCGCTCGTCCTCGGGCGGAGAACCGCCGCCAGGACCAAGCCCTCCTGCGGAACTCCCGTCTCCTCGCCCCGGCAGCACGAAGACGAAGTCGCCCTTGTCGAAATCCGGATCCCGCAGTTCCCCCCAGCGCGGCGTCTGGGCGGCCTCAGTATAATTGGTCACCCGATCGCCCAGGAACAGCCCGAGCTCGCTCGCCGTCAGGTAGCCGTCATGGCTCGCATCCGCCCCTTCCTTTCCCTCCAAGGCGGCGAGAAACAACCGCCGAAACATGCCGTCGTCGGAAACCTTCTGGTTGGCATCACCGGAGGTCAGGAACTGGCGCACCGGCCGGGTAGTCTTGCGGGTGATAGCCGGTGGCGGGGCGCCCTTGCTCGCCTCGAAGACAGTCCCGGAGAAGCAGCTGTCGAAAACGGCAAGTGCATGCTTCGCCCGGGCAAGACGGGTCCAGCTCCCGAATAGCCGCAAATGCAGGGCCTTGCGTCTGAAGGACGCGCCGGCCGACGGCAAGGGGGCGTCCGCCGGCACAAGGTAGCCTTCCCCGCCCAGGGTCTGGCCGTGTCCCGCGAACCAGACGAAAAGCCGCGCCTCCGGGTCGTCGCCCTTGATTACGAAAAAGTCATCGAGCGCCCTCTTCAACTGCTCCGATGTGAGGTTCTTGCGTAGCGTCACATCGAAGCCCTTCCCGCGTAGACCCGCCGCGACCAGCTCCGCATCCTTAACCGCGTTCTTGAGGTCCGGCCAGCCCGCTGTGTAGTCGTCGATGCCGATCACAAGGGCGTGGGAGGTGCTGTAAAGCAGGACCTTGCCCGCAACCGGCGCGCCCTTCATTTCGCCAGCCTTGAGGGTTACCTCGATGCCGCGCGACGCGGCCATCCCGGAGGATGAAAGGCATAGCGACCCGACGAGGAGCGCGGCCGAGATTATCACCCCCCTTGTAACCAACATCGCCTCCTCAATACGGCCAATATCCGTTCACAACCATGATGCCCGTTTTACCCATCCTCCGCAATCTGGTGAGATCCGGTGAGATCGGTCAAGTCCGAGAACTGCTGGAAACTTTGATCTGGCGTGCATCGCCTGACAGGTCCTTGACGAGGCCGTTTCGGGCCTCATATTCCTGATCGAGTTCGGCTTTCACGGCGGCCATCTGACGGCGTTCGAACTCGGTGACCTTGAAACGCCGAAAGGAAAAAAATGGCGGATTTTTACTCCGCCCGCAGCCGCATTATGCCGCCGCATCATGCTCCGCCGCTTATATTCCAGACCATCTTCCAATCCTTCCAGCCCGTACCGCCCCTGTGGGGTGCCCGGATAAACTAAGGGATGGTAAGTTGGCTCCTGCCCTTGCTATTGCCAATCCCCCTGCAGCACGAAGGCCGCCCAATGGAAGGGATTCTTATAGCCCTTCTTGATCAGGTGCAACTTGGCCTCGCGGAGGGCCCGGGCCTTGTCCATGCCCTTTTCCATCAGATTGGCGTAGAAGCGCTTGACCAGCATTGCTGTCGACTCGTCGTCGATCTTCCACAGGGTGGTGAGCAGCGATGGCGCCCCTGCAACAAAGAAGGCTCGGTTGAGACCCAAGAGCTCGTCGCCTCCGGAAATGCGCGCTAGCCCCGTGTCGCAAGCTGACAGGGTCACCAAGTAGGGCCGGAAGCGCTGCGACAGGATTGCAGCTGCGGTCAATGGCGCCGGCTTGCCTCCCGCCCCATGGAGCAGCAGCGAGGAATCGAAGGGCGAGGCCGGATCGAACACCGCATGGCTAGCAAAATGCACCACACTGCCTTTGTTCAAGAAGTCCAAAACTCTCTTCACCGTCACCTGCTTGCCGGTCAGGACCGTCTTCTCGGGGAACAGGGCTTGGATGGCCTTGACCTCGCTCCGCGCGAACTTGAGGTCGCCCAGGGGATCGCCGAAGGCGACCAAGCTAGCCTTGCGCCCCGGGTTCCGCTGCTTGGCGTACTTGAGAACGGTCAGTGACGGCGCATAGGAGACGGCGAAGCGATCGACCACGTATTGACCGTCCTCGTCCTTTAGGGCCTCGAAAGGCACGAAATGCAACAGATCGTGGGGGACGACGATCAGGTGCTCGGAGGTGATCGACCCGGCGAGTGGCGCGATCAATAGCTCATGGAGGCTGCGCGGGTCGGCAGGGAAGGAGACGGAGCGCGGCCCTATCACGGTCAAGCGCGGGCCTGTCGGCCCTGTGGAGCGAAAGGCCTGCAGGCGGACGTCGCCCATGTTGGTACTGACAACGGTGCGCAGGCCATAGCTAGAGACCATGCCTGAGGACTCGCCTCGGGCGTCGTAGTCCTTGAGCACCAGGGTGCCGCCGGGGGGGACCGAATCGCCCGGCCCTTCCCACGAAAAAGAGTTCTCGGCGAATAGGGTTGCCAGGTCGTACAGGAATAGGGGCCCGGTGCTAATGGTGGTTTCGAACACCCGGTTCACCTTCAGTGGCAGCGGCGTGCGGTTGGCAAGCGCCATGTATTCGTGGCCGTTGCCGCGGATTTCCCAAGTGACGTCGATTCCGAGCGGTCGGTCGGGCAAGCGGTAGGTCGGCTCCTCCATGCGGCGGCGCAGCTCGAAGACCTTGGCCGTCAGCACCATCTTCGGCACCGCCACCTTGCGCGCCGTCATGTCGCCATCCTGGTAGAGGGTCACGTGCAGCCCGTCGTCGGTCACGTAGTAGGAGAGGACGGCCGTCCCCGGCGGTGCCACCGCCTTGAGGTCGGCACGCCGCAGGGGGTCGACGGCCACCGCCGAATAGAGTTCGGGGCGGGTCGCCTTCAGTTCGGCCAGGTCGCTTTCCAACGTCTTGGCGGCGATGGTGAGGCCACGCCGGCCGTCCTTGGCCGTAGCTGGTGCGGCGCCGGCAACGCGGGCGTTGCCGGCGATACGCCGGACCAGCGGGTCGCCGGACTTCTCTAGGGGTTGAGCCATGAGGTCGGCCATGGCCCGCGACTTGGCCCGCTCCATGCCCGTCAGGTGGCCGATGGGGATCATCAGCGCCGCCTCCAGGTAGCGGTCGTAGACACCGCGGGTCTGGGTCAGGTAGGAGAGCTTGTGCGCCTCGACCGTAAACGAGGCCCGGGCCGTCTCGCGCACGGTGAGGATGCGTTGCAGGGCTTGGCGCGCTTCTTGCGAACGTCCCGCTTTGCGGTAGAGGCGAGCCAGGGTCAGCAGCGCCGGGTTAAAGTAGCTCTCGTAGCCGATGGCCATCAAACCGCCACTCTCCACCTGGGCCGGGTCCTCCAGCATCCGCACCACTTCCTCCCAGCGGGCCAGCGCCTCGGGGTATCCGAGGTCGACTAGGATGGCGGCCTCTAACCATTTCCAGGAGAACGGCGTCTTCCGCGGGTAGGGAGCCGAATTGGCAACGCCCGATTGGGCGGGATCGTCGAGGTGCGGCCGATAGGTCCCCCACATGGTGCGGAAGGCGGCGGGCGGCCAGTGGGTGAGCACCTGCACGGCCTCCCGCAGCAGCGCCAGGGCCGTTTCGTTGCGCCCCCCCCGGTGGAGGGTGAACGCCATCTGGGCCAGGGCGCGCGGCCGGACTCCGTATTTCTTACGGTAGGCGAGGAACCGGCGTCGCTCCCCGAGATCGGGGAAGGTCTGGCGGAAGCGGGGGTCGTCTTCGTCCTCGAGCATCGGCGTGTAATCGAGCAGGGCCCGCTCGTAGACCGGTAGCAGGCGCCCGAGCGCCGCCTCGTCGTTGCCGGCGGCGGCGTGCAGGACCTCGGCATGGACCCGGTGCAAGAGCTGCCGTTCCGTCTGCCGTCGCCGCTTGTCCTGGGCCGCGTGGGCTTGGCGCGCCGGGTCCGGCCGCACCGCCGCCGCGCCGTATTGGGCCGCGATGGCTTCCATGCTCTTGTTGGCCAGGGCCGTGAAGATCCGGTTCCTCTCGTCGGTCAGGGGACCGATTTCCTTCGACAAGGCGACGACCTTGCCTCTGTAGTCCGCCTCCACGCCGGCGTCGCCCATCACCGAGGCAATCTGCTGAATAAGGCCGTAGACGGTCATCCGGACGACCTTGAACGTCGACCTCTGATCGATCTCCGTCAGAGGCCGGTAGGCCTCGGGCCCCAGTTTCAGGACGGCGTCCACGCCTTCTCGCACGGTCTTGCCGCCGCCCATGTCGTCGTAGCGCAGCAGGTCGTCGCCGGTCAGGCGCTCGACCAGGCGCTCCGCCTTCCGCGCCGTCTCCATGCCCCGCCCGAACTCGGAGACGCGGATATAATAGCGGGTCAGGTCCACGTAGGCCTCGAGACGGCTGAGCGGCATCGCCCGGGCTTCGAACAGCGCCACACGGCCGCGCAGGTAGTCCTCGTCCAGGGAGCGGTCCACCGCCTCGCGGCGGGACTGCGCCTGCACCTTCTCGGCGCGGCGCCGCATCCACTCGCGGGCTTCGCGAGCCGTGTGGAAGACGGGAGTCTTGTCCTCGGTATCCTGCGTAGCGGTTACCTGTTCGGTGGCCGCGGCAACGGCTGCGGCCTTTTCGGGCTGCCCGGCAATCAGGGCTTCGCAGGCCTTGCTCCAGGCTGCGAAGGCCGCTTCCATCCGCCGCCGCGCCGTGCGCTTGTTCTGCTCGTATTCGCCGGCTCGCTGCCGGTGGTCGAGCAGGTGGGAAAGCTGTTGGGCCAGGCTCCAGACAAACTGCTGGTGGGACTGGAAGTTGGCCCGAGTCTGCGCCCTGAACACCGGCTGGTACTGGTCGGGGGCGACCCGGGTGAACGTCCGTTGCCAGTTACCGAGGAAGGTGCCACCGGCGCCGTCGTCGTCAATGTTGGCGAGGCCGATGCGCTCGATTTCAGCGATCAGGGCGATTGCCCGGGCCAGGTGCCGCTTGGCCGTCTCGGGCTCGCCGATCCGCAGCGACCAGTTGGCCAAATGGTAAATGGCGGCTAGATGGGAGATGGGCCGGTTGTTCTTCGCGCAATCCTTCTCGCGTGTGACATAGAAGTCCAGGTCGTTGGCTAGGTAGGCATAGCGCGCGTTCTCACAAGAGGGCGAGGTGTCGGGCATTTGGGCGAGAACGGGCTTGCTGGTGAGCACCCCAGATGTCACTCCCCCTACCGAGAACAGAACAAAAACAACGCAGAAGGCTTTCAGATCATGAACCACATCACCCTCAGGACGTTGCTCCCCTCAGGACGTTGCTCGGAACGCAAGAGGTGGAATGATATCATACAAAGGAGTTTTCCGCTGTCTCGGTGTTCGATCCCTTCACGCACCTCGCAAAGAGGCATCCCGACGGCCTTTCCCCACGTTCAAGTTGATGAGAACAGCGCCTGCGACGCCGGCGGCCGTTCCGGTCCACTTGGCCGGGCTGAGCAGGGGCGTATCGAAGCGGGGGCGTCTCAAAGCCGCCTCGCCGTCCAGACGACGCGGCCGATGATGTGCACCTCCTCGGCGTCCCGCTCGTAAGTGTCGTACTCCGGGTTGACCGACTTGATGATCACCTTCGGCGGATCGGAGTTGGGCACGTGCTCGACCCGCTTTGCCACCAACCCCATGCCGTCCCAGATGACGAAGATCCCCGGTGGCACCGGGATGCGCTGGCTGGTGTCGAGCAAGATGCGGTCCCCGCTTGAGAGCAAGGGATACATCGAATCGCCGTCGATGGTGATCATCCGGAGGTCGTCGGGCCGGACCCGGAACTCATGGCGGATGACGGGGTCCGGGAAGTACCAGATATCCTTGGTCTCCTCGAGCCCCTCGTGAAGGGCGCCCGGCCCGGCGGACACCCGGACGTCGATCTCGGGGATCGCGGAGAAGCCCTCCGGTAGAGCTTTAGAGGCCGGCGCCTCCACGACGCGCTCCAGACGCACGGGCTTCGCGCGCGGCTTGCGCGCGGGCCGCTTCTTGTGCCGGAGCTCTTCCTCGTCGCACTGGAGGTGCCGAGCAAGCGCCGCGCGGTCGTCCTCGGAAAGGACTTTCGGCGTTCCGCGATAGACGAACTGATGCAGGTACGCCGCGTTCCGCCCCATTGCGAGCGACGCATTCTTAAGGTCGGTCCCTTGGCCCTCGATCAGCTTCAGTACCTTGTGCCGAACAGTATCTAGATCCATCGGACCCTCCTTCACAATTGGATATAGGAAATTAACAATCTTTTCTCGTTGACGCAATAGGAAAATAGTGATTTGAATATTCCTATCATGCAGACGTTCACCCAACAGTTTCGCGAGGAGGTCGAAAGCTTCCTGAAGCGCACGGGCACCAAGCCCACCGAGTTCGGCCGCCAGGCGATCGGCGATCCGTCGCTGGTCCTCAATCTTCGCCGCGGCCGGTCTCCGACCCTCGCGACCGCTGACCGGATTCTCGGTTACATCCGCGAGAACGACCCGTCAGGCCAGAGGAGCCGCAGCCGATGACTGTGGAACAAGGATCACAGCGGACGCGCGTCCGGCACCTCAATCAGATCGAACTCGCCGAACGCTGGAACATCTCCAAGCGCACGCTGGAGCGCTGGCGCTGGATCGGCGAGGGCCCCGCGTACCTGAAGATCGGCGGCCGCGTGGTTTACCGCCTCGAGGACATCGAGGCCTACGAGGCCGAGAACCTTCGCGCCAGCACCTCGGTCGTGGCCGGGTCCCAGTGATGGCCGCGATGACCGCCGCGACGAACCCCTTCGAGGTCTTCGCCGACACCTACACGCCGCGCCCGGTCAAGGCCAGGCGGAAGCGGCCGGCCAACGGCCAGGCCATGTCGGCCAAGGACGAGCGCCTCGAGGAACGCAGCCGGCTCGCCGCCAATTACCGGCGCGAGGAAGCACGGAGAACCGCCGAGGCGCTGGCGTCTCCTCTGGGCAAACACCTGGCCTCTCTCCTTGCCGAGTTCGACAAGCTCACCATCGACGACGCCGACGTCATGATCGGCCGCATCGAGGCCCAGGACTGGCTGTTGCGAGCGGATGAGGACTTCCGCCGCCTGGCGCTTCGTTTGATCGATAAGCGTATCGGACGCATCCGCGGCGACGCCGGTCTCGTCGAACTGGACGACCCGCTGCCCGGCGACCCCGACAATGCCTTTTTCATCATCAAGCGGCTGCTGAGGGCGGCGTGATGGGCACGATTTCCATCAAATCCATGCTCGACGCCCATGTGGCCGCAAACGGCAAGACCTGGGGGCACGACCGGGATCTCACCGTCGGCGCCAGCGAGGTCGGCCAGTGCCTGCGCAAGACCTGGTTCGCAAAGAACGGCGTCGAACCCGATCCTGATTATGTCGATCGCTACGGCGCCAAGCTGCGCGGCGATCTTATCGAGAACCATCACTGGGAGCCGGGCATCCGCGGCCAATTGCCCAATGGCGTCGCCTTCCTGTTCGCAGGCCCGGAGCAGAAGACCCTGGTCGACGGGTATCTCTCCGCCACCAGCGACGGCCTGCTGGTCGGCGTCTCGCCTGACGCGCTGTCGCACCATGGCATCGACGACATCGGCGGCGACAGCTTGGTGGTCGAGTGCAAGAGCATTGATCCCCGCGTCGGCCTCAAGGACGCCAAGGCCGAGCACGAATTTCAGGTCCATTGCCAAATGGGCCTGATCCGGCACTGCACCGAGTACAGGCCGAATTTCGCGCTGATCTCGTACACGGACGCTTCGTTCCTCGACGACGTGACCGAGTTCGCGATCCCGTTCGATCCGGATATCTACGCGGCGGCCAAGGTCCGCGCCACCCGTGTCATGACGGCGGACACGTCCCTGGAATTGCCACCCGAAGGCAAGCTCGGCGGCGGCGGCGAGTGCCGCTTCTGCCCGCACCGAAGCCATTGCGCCGGCGATACCGTCGGCGCCATCCCCGAAGACAGGGAACCGCTCGGCGGCAATGCGCTCGCGGCCCTCAAGGACATGGTCAACGAGGAACAGGCAGCGCGGGCCCAGAAGGACGCCGCGGCCCGGCGCCATGCCGAGGCCCAGGAACGGATCAAGGAATTCTTGCGGGAACACCGGACCCGCAAGGTCGAAGGCGACGATTGGTCGGTGACCTACTTCCCGGTCAAGGGACGCATGTCCCTGAACAAGAAGGCCTTAGAGGCAGCCGGTATCGATCTCTCGCCGTTCGAGACGCCGGGAGATCCCGGCGAACGCCTCACCATCAAGCTCAGGTAACCGTGAAAGGAGCCATGTAAATGATAAACGTACCTGCGACACAGACCAATGGCGGCGCCGTCGCCGCCGCCGACAACTACAACCCCTACGCCGCCTATGGCGAGCAGGCCACCGGCGGCGCCCGCAACATCATCAAGTTCCGCAAGGGTCGCTTCTTCTACGGCCAGGACGACATCGAGATCCCGCTCGGCACCCGGCTGATCGCCAACATGCCCGGCGCCAAGGTCGGATGGGTCCGCTGGCGGGACGGCAAGCCCACCGACGAGGTGATGGTGCTGATCGGCGATGGCGTGGCGCCGCCAAGGCGCAACGAACTTGGCGACGAGGACCGCAACCTGTGGGAGACCGATGACCGCAGCGATCCCAAGGACCCCTGGCAGTTCACCAACCACTTGCCGCTGAAGGGTCCGGAGACCGGCGAGGAGTTCCTGTTCGCCACCAGCACCCGCGGCGGCATCGGGGCCATCGGGGCGTTCGCCAAAGACTACGGCACCGCCTACCGGCAGAAACCCGGCAAGCTGCCTGTCATTGAATTGCGGGCATCCGACTACGCCCATCCCAATAAGGCCTATGGCCGCGTCGACGTGCCGGTCTTCGAACTGGCCGATTGGGTGGACGAGGCGGACCTGCTCAGTGCCGAGGCTGGTGACCGGACCCGAGAAGAACCGGCCCCCGAACCCGAGAGAGCGGCCGGCGCCTCCAACAGCGCGAACCGTACCGGCGCCGGCCACCGCACCAGGTTCTAGACCCGATACGTTGGGTGGGGGCGCTCTAACGCCTCCGTCCAACCCCGCACCAACCCACAGGAGCAGGATCGTGCGTGAACGATCTTATCAGGAGTCCGCAGATTTTCTCGCCGATTTCTTCGGCGTGACCACCGAGCACGCCGTCGAGTTGCGTTCGTTCACCAACCGGAGCGGC
>Ga0066848_10000768_pt1 | contig 11676 bp, 10 predicted proteins | sample ETNtaG_23_FD_65491 | JGI IMG/M metagenome (GOLD analysis project Ga0066848, IMG submission 65491) | Marine microbial and viral communities from oxygen minimum zone, Eastern Pacific Ocean - ETNP201310SV72 | ecosystem: Environmental > Aquatic > Marine > Oceanic | place: Pacific Ocean: Eastern... | reverse complement strand
TATATTGGGCATGATTGCCAATAGTTGCCTTTATTTGGGGTCAACTGTGACAAATTTGTGACAAAAACGCAAGCACCTAACACCCCCTCCGGGGTACTCCCCTACTTTGTTATTCTTATTGAGAAACAATCCTCGGAAAAATTTCTATTACTTGGTGCAGGAAAGATCTATTACTTTATTTTTTCCCCTCTCGGAATTAAGAACTCGTCTGTTATTAAAAAGTTAAGCACCTCTATGAAGCATAAATACAAATGATTAAATTATTATTTTTGTTGACAAACATTTAAATACCTTATAAATATTAAAATTCAGTGAAAAGTTTTTTTCATCAAAACTTTCTAAATTAATGAGAAATTTGTAAGGACATTATTTTCTTGACCAATTCCGAATTTACTAATACATTAGCATCATTCTCAATAAATTCAATTACAACGAATAGCAAAAGGAGGTTAACATGATTTAGACAATAATCCCCAATATTTAACCTAATAATAATCGAAAAATACTCAAAAGCTTTATGTATTTTTTGAATAATGGTGTTGCATGTGTTCGTGATGCAATTGTGTAATGTTTTTATAATTGAGTTATCTCTTAACGAACTGTTATATAAGTTAGATAAACGTAATGATCTAAATAAACTAGTTAACTAAATATGAAATTGGAGGATTAGATGATTGATCTAAAATTTATACTTAAGGCTACCACTGTTGTTTTCATGACAATTGCTATTAGCTTAATCTCATCAGTTTCTTTTGCAAAAACTGAAGTAAGAATTATGTGGTACGGTGACGGTGAAACTGAAGGTAAGGCAATGCAAGATCAACTTGATAAATTTATGGCTAAAAATCCTGATATCAGTGTTATTCTTGATCAGGTTCCATATAAATCAATTCAAGATAGTCTGCCAGTCCAGCTTGCATCTGGAGAGGGACCTGATATTGCTCGTGTAACAGATCTTGGAGGTTTGGCTAAATATTATAAAGACCTAACACCTTATTTAAAGGATACTAGTTACTGGGAGGCAAGTTATGGTCCTTTCTTAAATTGGATGCGCTTACCAGGAGATACAAGTTCAATTCCTGGTTTTATGTCTACTATGACTGTTACGGGTCCTTATGTAAACAAAACCTTATTTGAACAAGCTGGTGTACCTCTTCTTGGTGCTGGAGCTACTTGGAAAGAATGGGCTGCTGCTGCAAACAGAGTTGCAAAAAAATTAAAACTACCAATCCCAATGGCATGGGACCGTTCAGGACACCGAGTTTCTGGACCGGCTATTTCAATGGGTGCAAAATATTTTGACAGCAATGGAACCCCAGCACTTGTTGATGATGGTTTAAAAGCTATGACTAAAATGTTATATGACTGGCACCAAGATGGTACCATGTCAAAAGAACTTTGGGGTTCTGTTTCAGGAACAACTTATCATGCACCAAATGAATACTTTAATAATGCTGAAGTAGCTTTCATGATGAGTGGTTCTTGGCAAATAGGAAGATTTACGAGCGAAATAGGTGATGCTTTTGATTGGTGGGCAGTTCCTGCTCCTTGTGGGCCTGCTGCATGTAGCGGGATGCCAGGTGGAAATGCTTTGGTTGCATTTAAAGCAAATGAAGCTATTGGAAGAGTAATGGATTATTTAGCAAGTAAAGAATCTTTGGGCGACTTCATTGGTAAAGTCCTAGCTGTTCCAGGACATATGGATTTGCAACCTGATTATCAAACAGATAACGCACTTGCAAAACATGCTTTGTCAACTTTTGCAGGGGCTGTACCTACAATATCGCCTGTAGCATTTGATCTACAAGCACATACTGATAACCGCATAATGTTTAATGCAATAATTTCCAGACTTGGACAGGCAATCGTTGGCGAAATGTCAATGGAAGAAGCTTGGACTCGAATGGATGAGGATGTAGTTAAACAAATTGCTGAAAAAAAAGGTGGCTGATCACCTTAAAAAACCGCCCGTTTTTAACGGGCGGTTTATAATTTATTTTAAAACATAAATCCTGCAATTACACATTTAGATAAAGTTCCCTCTGTTTATTGATAGGTATATTTATAAACAAGTTTTGATAGCTAACTTTCAATGACTTGCTCACTTAAAAGATTGTTTTAGAGCTCAGTCGATTTCCTAAGATTGTTTCTAAATTTAATTTAGTATGTAGCTCTTCCATTTCTGTTGGGACCTCTCCTTTCAAATGTGATATATATGCCCTCAAAAAAGCCATGTCTCTGCGACAACAACTCCTCTAATGCTTAAAAAAAAAATTATTTATGAAATAGCGGAATGGCCATTTAGGCTGTTAATGAGCGCAATTGATGTATTAATGCGCCCTATTCAAAAAATAGTTGGGATAAATGGCATGCCCTACATATTTTTATTACCCAATTTTTTATTTTTTGGATTATTTGTAATCATACCTTTAGGCATTAACCTCATCTTTTCATTCACAGGAGGAACAGAACTTTATGTTGAGAATCGACCATTTGTTGGAGATAAACAATATCAATTCATCTTTGATTGTGAAAACTATTTTATACCTAATAGCTGCAATGAAGACCTGTTTTGGCGTGGAGTTTATAATACTATTACGTTTGTTTTCTTCCAAGTAGGATTTATGGTAATTTTTTCATTGATCACAGCACTTATTTTAAATAAAAAAATTATTGGTAGAAGTTTTTTTCGTTCAGTATATTTTTTCCCAGTACTGCTTTCACCAGTTGTTGTTGGGGTAATTTGGAAATGGATTCTTCTTAGAAATGGATTATTAAATTCGTTCATTGAAAATTTTGGAGGATCTAAAGTATTATTTTTGACTGAACCAACATGGGCTATGTTTTGGGTCGTGTTTGTATCTATATGGGCACATATGGGTTTTTACACATTGATTATTCTCGCAGGACTTCAAGCAATTCCACCCAATCTATATGAAGCAGCTGAAATGGACGGAACAAAACGTGAGCGTATATTTTGGCGAATTACATTACCTTTGTTGTGGTCAAATTTACTTGTAGTTATTATTTTAGCATTAATAAAAGGTGTACAGACATTTGATGAAATTTATGTTCTTACAGGTGGGGGACCTGGCACCTCTACTTCTTTGATTGTTCAATATATTTATACCACGGGTTTTGCAGCAGCTGGTGCAGTTCAAAATTTTGGACTTGCGGCAGCTGCATCAATGATCTTAGGAATAGTTCTTTTGGTTTTAACTCTTATTCAGCTTTATCTTGGTTGGAGTAAGGAAGAAAAGAAACAAGATATTTGAATATATTAAATGATAGCATCAAAAACAAATCTTTTTAATATGCTGACGAAAAAGCGTTATGGAAATAAGAAACATTGGACAGATCTATTTTCTTATTTTTATTTAGCAATCGGAGTTTTATTGATGTTTGGCCCTGTTTTATGGTTGGGATTATCATCTTTTAAAACAGCTGCTGGTCTTACTGAATATCCTCCCACTTTTTTACCATTAGCTCAATTAGAGGTTATGGTTGAAGGATATAAAAAACCTCTGCTTCTTTATAATGTAAAAATGGAGGATGGGAGTTTAATGGAATTGGCTGAGATTAGGCGTATTGGAATCATTTCACAAATGGTTGATCCTAACAATCCAAAGATAAGATATAAAATTCCTATAGAAAATAGAGAAAGAATTAGAGAGTTTAAAATGGCTTGGGAAAATTATACTGAACCGCTGGAAAGATTTAATTTTCTCCATTACCTGAAAAATTCTGTTTCAGTAACTGTTCTAGCTACTATTATTACACTTATAATCAATTCGATGGCTGCATACGGGCTTTCTATTTATGAGTTCAAAGGAAAAACAGTCGCAATTGTTTTTGTTATTGGTACTTTGCTTATTCCCCTTACGATAATATTGGTCCCAGTTTATTATGTGATTTCAAATTTTATGATGGTTAATTCCCTTTGGGGTGTAATATTGCCGGGGGCCGCAACACCCACAGGTGTATTTTTACTCCGCCAATACATGTTAACATTGCCGCGAGAGTTAATCGAAGCTGCTCGAATGGATAATGCCAGTGAGTGGTCTATCTATTGGCGTGTTGTTTTGCCTCTATCGCTTCCAGCGATAGCAGTTCTAGCTATTTTTTCAATTATGTGGCGTTGGAATGAATTTTTATGGCCCTTAATTGTTCTGGGAAGAAGCGAGGTCTATACAGTACAAATAGGATTAAATGCATTCCAAGGAGAATTAATTACTCAGTGGCATTATCTCTTAGCAATGACTATTTTAGCTCTTTTACCTATAGCAATAATTTTTGCATTTCTTCAACGCTTTATTACAACTGGTATAGCTAGCTCGGGTATGAAGTAATGAACAAAAAACCTCTGATACTTTTTGATCCTTTTCCTCGAACAAAAGAGATGGTTTTTACTCCGGATGTGGAAAAAGAATTAAATAATTTGTCCTACTTGGTCACACACTTTGGTAAACGTGCACCGAAGAGAATCGTGGAGAAATCTTTGCCAGATGTAGAAATAATTATCGGGCAAACAGATATGCCAAAAGAGAGACTTCATAGAGCGCCTAAATTAAAAGCAATTATTAATGTAAAAGCTAATTGGGAACCTAATATTGATTATTATGAAGCTCAACGACGCGGTATTTATGTGTTGTCAGCCGCTCCTGCTATGGCTCCTGCAGTTGCCGAGGTCTGTATTGGTTATGCTATAGCATTGGGAAGAGGAATAATACAAAATTATAAAAAATTCTTAAGTGGTTCAGAAAAATATGGAATAGCTGAAAATAAAAATGCCTATACCCTATTTAATTCTTCAGTTGGGTTTATTGGATTTGGAAATCTTGCTCGATCTCTCTTACCTCTCTTAAAACCCTTCAACTGCAATATTTCTGTTTATGATCCTTGGTTATCCGCTCGTTATCTTGAAACACAGGGATTAAAAGCAGCTAATTTGAATGAGGTTTTATCAACAAATAAATTTTTATTCATTCTCACAGGTGTTACTAGTGAAAATGAAAGTTTTTTAAATAAAGAAAAATTGAAACTTATTGGAAATGATAGTTCTGTTATTTTGGTTAGTAGGGCAGAGGTGGTAGAATTCGATACCTTTATTGATCTTGCAGAAAAAAATTTTTACAGAGCCGCAGTTGATGTTTTTCCAGAAGAACCTGTACCTCTTGACTCACAATATCGGAAAGAATCCAATATTATTTATACGTCGCATATTGCTGGAGCTCTACACTCATCATATAAAAACATAAGAGATATGATGATGGATGATATTAGACAAATATTAAAAAATCATCCCCCAACAAGATTGCAAAGAGCAGAGCCCCGCCAAGCTGAACTGAGAAGAGACAGATAAAAAGTTTTTAGGATTAAAAAATGACCGAAATTATTCTAAAAAATATTTATAAAAGTTATGACCAAAATGAGGTTATACACGGAGTTGATATAAAACTAGAAAGTGGTAAATTGCTAGTTTTAGTTGGTCCTTCTGGTTGCGGAAAATCTACATTATTAAGAATCATAGCAGGTCTTGAAAAAGTGACTTCTGGTAATATATTCATTGATGGTGAGAAAGTAAATAATGTTCCCGCATCAGAGCGAGGTCTTGCAATGGTATTTCAATCATATGCCCTTTACCCCCATATGTCGGTATATAAAAACATGGCTTTTGGACTGGAAAATTTAAAAATTAGTAAAAAAATAATTGATGAAAAAGTTCAAAATGCAGCAAAATTACTGCAAATATCAGAATATCTAGAACGTAAACCTAAAGCCTTATCAGGAGGGCAACGACAAAGAGTGGCTATTGGCAGGGCAATTGTTAGGGAACCAAAAGCTTTTTTATTTGATGAACCTCTATCAAATCTTGATGCTGAGTTGAGAGTTGTGATGCGTAAAGAACTATTAGCATTGCATGAAAAAATTGGTGGAACGATGGTTTATGTTACTCATGATCAGGTAGAGGCAATGACTTTAGCTGATCAAATTGTTGTATTAAATAATGGAAATGTTGCACAGACTGGCTCACCCTTAGATATATATAATAATCCAAATGATATTTTTGTTGCCGGATTTATAGGCTCCCCTAGGATGAATTTTATAGATGTTAAGTTTTCTCAGCAACCAAAAAACCACTTATTCTTAAATGTAGGTTTATTAAATATTGAAGTTATAAATTCTCAGGGCGATTTGAATGGCGATTCGTTTACTTTAGGTGTCCGCCCAGAGAATATATTAATTACAAAAAAAGAAACAGCGGACATCACCGTTAAGGTGGAACTAACAGAACAGTTGGGTAGCGAGACATATTTATATTGCAAAACCGAAGGTATTCCCCTGTTAACCGTTCATCAATCAGGACAATATGTTGTATCAAGAGGGGAATTAATTCATTTAAGTTTTGATAGAAAATTTATACATTTGTTTGGCGTGGACGGAAAAGTCATCTCTAGTAGAATTAAACAATGAGTTTGAATAAATTAGGAGTAGGTGTTATAGGGACTGGTATGGCTGCGGCTCCTCATGCCAAAGCTCTTAACGATCTTAGAGACAATATTGATTTAAGAGGTGTATTTTCTCGTGATGCAAAAAAATGCAAAATATTTGCTGAACGTTTTGATTTCCCGTTTATTAAGAATGTTGAAGATCTTATCAATGACCCAAAACTTGATATTATCATTATTATTACCCCGCCTAATCAACGACTAAAACTAGCTCAGCAATTTAGTGGTGCTGGGAAACATATTCTGATGGAAAAACCAATTGAACGATCATCTGCGGAAGCTAAAAAAATTGTTAATATGTGTAAAGAAAAAAATGTTAAATTAGGAATAGTTTTTCAGCATCGCTTTCGAGAATCATCTCAAAAATTAAAAAAATTAGTTTTTTCAAATTCTTTAGGCTCTATTTTTACCGTTCAAGTGCAAGTACCTTGGTGGCGAGATCAATCTTATTATGATGAACCAGGTAGAGGCACATACGAACGAGATGGTGGAGGTGTCCTTATTAGTCAAGCAATACATACTTTAGATTTAATGTTGAGTTTAACTGGATCAGTCTCAGAAGTTCAGGCTTTATCCTCTACTTCTCAATTTCACAAAATGGAGACTGAAGATTTTGTTGCAGGAGGATTAAAGTTTAAAAGTGGGGCATCAGGGGCTATTTTTGCCTCTACCAGCTCCTTCCCTGGAAATGCAGAGTCTATTACTTTAAATTGTGAGAAAGCTTCAGCTCATTTACAATCTGGTGTTCTAACTATTAATTGGTTAGATGGACGTATGGAAAAATTTGGTGAAACATCTGGTACGGGCGGAGGAGTTGATCCAATGGCCTTCCCACATGATTGGCACCGCGATTTAATTGATGATTTTGTAAAATCAATACAAAATAATCACAATTCATCAATCTCAGGTGAAGAAGCAATAAATGTCCATGAACTTATCGATGCTTTAATCGAATCTTCTGATAAAGGGAAATTAATAACAATTTAGTCATTTAAAATGAAAAGAGTTAATGATGCAAAAAATTAATATTGCTGTTATGGGTGTTGAACACCGGCATATTTTTGGACAGTTAAATGGTATGCTTGAACTTGGTTGTACGTGTAAAAAGTGGTGGACAGAACATGAAAATAGAATATCCCAAGACTTTGAAAAAAAACATCCAACAATCCAAAGAGTTTTTGATAAAAAAATTATATTAAATGATCATGACATTGATCTTATTTTAATAGCCGATATACCAGTTAATAGATCATCTTTAGCAGTCGAATGTATGAGATTTGGTAAAGACATTATGTTGGATAAGCCTGGGTGCACAACTTTGGATCAATTAGAAGAGATCAGTAACACAATTAACAGAACAAAAAGAATATTTTCTATAGATTTCTCAGAGCGTTTTGAAGTTCCTTCAGTTCAAATGGCATCAAAGCTAATTAATGAAGGGGAAATTGGAAGAGTAGTTCAAACTATTGGAATTGGACCTCATCGCCTAAATAAAGAGACAAGACCGGACTGGTTTTTTCAGCAAGATCAATATGGAGGAATATTGTGCGATATAGCATCACACCAAATTGATCAATTTTTATATTTTACAAATTCCACTGATGTTGAAATTATTAGTTCAAGTATTGGAAATTTTGCCAATCCTCAAAATACAGGCTTAGAAGATTTTGGAGAAATTGTTATCCACGGTGATCAAGGCCAAGGGTATATAAGGGTGGATTGGTATACACCGGACGCTCTTCCAAACTGGGGAGATGGACGACTTACAATTCTTGGTACAGATGGCTATATTGAATTAAGAAAGTATGTTGATGTAGCTGGTAGAGAGGGAACTGATCATCTTTTTATAGTTAATAAAAAACGATGTGAATATATTGATGCCTCAAAAGAACCTCTGACATATTTTGGTAATTTGTTACATGATATTATAAATCGTACTGAAACTGCGATGCCACAATCCCATTGTTTAAAAGTTATGGAACTGGCAATAAAAGCACAAAATTCTGCAAAACGCATTGGCTATTTAAAACCATAAAATGACATTGGGATTAGCCATTTTAGGTAGTGGAGAGATAGCAGCGACACATCTTCAAAGTTTAAAGGAATTATCCGATTATAATATAAGTTATATCTGCGATATTGATGAAGAAAAAGCAAATGATCTTGCGAAAAATTCTCCAGGTAGTCAGATAGAAAAGAACATGGATATGATGATAACAAATAAAGAAATAGATATTGTAGACATTTGTTTGCCACCTCATCTTCATTTTTCTACTGCGCTCAAATTCCTCAAAGCAGACAAACATGTTATTTGTGAAAAACCTCTTTCTACAAGTGTTAACGAGGCTCAAAAATTAATCGATATTTCATATTCTATAAACAAAAATTTGTATCCAGTATTTCAATATAGATACGGGAAAAATATTCTTATTTTAAAAGATCTTATTAGTAAGGGAAAGACAGGGGAACCTATAGTTGCCTCATCAGAGGTCCATTGGAACCGTAATGAAGAATATTACAATGTCCCATGGCGGGGAAGCTGGGAGGGAGAGGGTGGAGGCGCAATTTTAAGTCACGCTATTCACTCACACGATCTGCTATCATATTTTTTGGGAAATATAAATAGTGTGTCAGCAAATCTTTCTACTTTAGTAAACCAAATTGAAACAGAAGATTGTGCTTCTATTGCAATGACAACTGAGTCTGGTGCTTTAATTACATCATCAATAACTCTAGGAGCTGCAAAAAATACTACAAGATTGAAGTTGGTTTTTGAAGAGATTTCTGTCGAAAGTGGAAATAATCCTTACGCACCTGGTGATGATGAATGGATTTATACTGCTCGTGATCCAAACAAACAAAATGAGCTGGAAAACTTAGTTTTTGAGGCTGGAAATAAAATTCTTAAGGATCAAAATGGTTTTACTAGTTTTTTTCAGGAAGTTGCAAATCACTTGATGGGTAAAAATTCAAATATTATCAAACCAGAAGATGGATTAAAATCTATTGAGCTTGTGGCCGCTATATATCATTCAGCTAGAACAGAATGTAAGGTTTATTTACCTCTCGATACAAACAGTTCAATCTGCAAAGATTGGAAGCCAAAAAAATAAGAATATAACTTTTATATTTATTATTAATTTTTATTTACACGAAAAAATAATTATATGAAAAATATAAACATTTTGAAGGGAAAAAATTAAATTATCAGCATATAGCCAATATATTAATTTTTATTTTGTAACCGATGATCGATGTATTGAGTCGAATAATTTTGAGGTAAAAAGTAGTATAGATTTTTCCAACAGACAGGATTGTGAATCCCTTTGACAAATGATTCAGAAGATACTGTACTCACCACTGGTTAAATCTATTGCTTCTCCAGTCTCTATAGAACGTTGTGCTGCAAGTCCAACCATGACAGCCTTAATTCCGTCTTGCAGGCTAACTTCTACTGACTGCTTGCCTCGCAAAACTCGAGCAAATTTTTCATGCTGGTAGAAGGTAGATCCGTTATGATCACCTGCTTCCAATAGTTTAGAATCTACAGGAACCTCTAGTGTCACTGGACCTTTCGGGTCGCGGGGACTGAGAATAAGTTGTGGTGTCGGTGACTCTCCCAGCGACTCCTTAGGCCAAAAGCGCGTCGGGCCAGGAATTTTGCATTCGACCTTAGCTTGAGAGCCGATAACAGCGATAGACTCTTGATACCAAGTGCCATCAGCGAACATATTCAAATCAAGCATCGCACGTTTTTTCGAGGCGAAATCAACAATCACAAAGGCATTATCTAAAATATCAGGAACCAGTCCGTCGTATTCCTCGTCCAAGTGATTCAAGTCCTGTGCACCTGAAGCATAGACCCGTGTCGGTTCGCTCTTTAGTATGTAGGACATCAGGTCGAAGAAATGACAACATTTCTCAACAAGAGTTCCACCGGTATTTTCGTTAAAGCGGTTCCAGTCTCCTACTTTGTTTAGAAATGGATATCGGTGCTCTCTAATACTTAGTGAGGTTATCTTGCCGAGTGTTTTGCTGGAATGGACTTCCTCTACCAGCCTGGAGATAGGCGGCATGTAGCGGTACTCCATCGCCACCCAAATTGGTGAGGAGTAATTCTTCTCCATACTTTGAAGTGCTCGAAGTTGTTCCAGTGAAGTGCAGACTGGCTTCTCAACAAGTACCGGCATCGGACGAATAGATGAAATGTGCTCCAGTTGTTCGGCGTGAAGGTAGTTCGGACTTGTTATAACCAAAGCGTCTACATCTTCGGCTCGAATGACTTCTTCTTCAGATTCTGTAAAACGTGCCTCAGGAACCAAATGAGCACTTTCGGAACGCATTCTTGCGTCCGGCTCATAGATCGCAGTTACTACAATACCTTCGATCATTGCCAAGTTCCGCAGATGTTCCTGCCCCATCATACCGCAACCAATGAATCCGTATCGTAATTTTTTCAACATTTTACGTCAACTCAAGAACTGGCAGGTTTAGTTGGCGAGCCAGAATTCTCAGTGTTTTTTCAACATTGCTGTAGGAAATGGCGTAGTGATGTTCCAGTCCTTCCCTTATCACGGTGTCCAAAACCTGTGAGGCACTTTTTTCAAATCGGATCACTCCAGACGTTCCGGAGAAACTCTTAGGGGCCTTGAGCATCTTACCCCTACCTATAACCATTCTCGTAAGATTTCGGGACTGGCTAAGCCGGAAGAGTGTGACTTGACCGGGCTTCAGGGCAAACTCATTGACCAGTGGTTTCTTGCGGTTGGAGTGGATACCTGCTTCGATTGGCGCATCGGGATCAGCCATATTCAGTGGTGCCAGTCCGCAGTGCCAGAAAACGCCTGTGTCGTCGCTGGTGTCAATATCTACAAGATCGGCAATGAAAGAGGGTTCACCACCGAGCCAGTTCAGTATCAGGGTGCTTATAGTCCCGTATACATCCGCTTCGCATCCTGAAGCTATTCCTTCAGAATTAAGCATTCCCATTGCTCCACACGCAGCACAGCCGTATTCAGTAAAGAATTCCGGCCAGCAACGTACCGAAAATCCTTTATAACCTTCCTTTTCGGCTTTCCTCCTCAGGGCTGACAAAATACGTATACTTTTTTCCAGAGGGTCTTGTTCTACCTCATCAAGACCATTAATTTTTAAATCCAGTTCACTG
>Ga0066848_10000764_pt1 | contig 11708 bp, 9 predicted proteins | sample ETNtaG_23_FD_65491 | JGI IMG/M metagenome (GOLD analysis project Ga0066848, IMG submission 65491) | Marine microbial and viral communities from oxygen minimum zone, Eastern Pacific Ocean - ETNP201310SV72 | ecosystem: Environmental > Aquatic > Marine > Oceanic | place: Pacific Ocean: Eastern... | reverse complement strand
CCCGGACGGTACCTACCTTGATCCGGGCCTGCTGTTCGAGACCAACGGCGTGCTTCGGGCCCGGCTGGCCCCCCACGACGAGGAGGCGATCGTCGCTGCGGCGCGAGAGTTCCTCGGCGACGAGCGGTCGGCGTTGGGGAACCTGGTTGCGGCCGCCGGGTCGGCGACCTCCTGGGCGGGCGCGCAGTTCGTCGAGGGCGCAACGCTCGGACACCAACTGCTTGTCAGAGCCGGACGGACAGCCCTCGGCGGCCTGACATGGTACGTCGAACGCCCGATCGCGACGGTGGGCGCCTCGATCGACCTCGCCACCGACCTCCTTGCAGCGCTGCCGACGCCCGAGTGCACACCCTCGGAGGTCGGCGTCGCGTCACCTCAGGGTGGCCGCGTCGCGATCCTGGTGCCGGGCCTCGGTTCCGGACAGGACGGTGGACCGATCACCGACCTCGACATGCGGGCCCTGGGCATCGATCCCGACGACGTCGTACGCTTTTCCTACGGGGGAGGGCGCTTCGCCGGCGACGTCCCCGTCCCCGAATGGGCTACGCGGTTGGAGGCTTCTCACGAGGTCGCAGGCGATGTGTACCGCCCGGTCGAGGAGAGTGCCGAACTCCTGGCGCAACTCCTCTCCGACATTGCGGGGGAGCGGCCCGGTGCCACCCTCGAGGTCTACGGGCATTCGCTGGGCGGCCTGGTGGCGCTCGAGGGTGTCGCCCGGTTGGCGGCTGACATCGATGCGCCACAGTTGCGCCTGGTGACGCTGTCGACACCGCACGGTGGAAACCTCCTGGCGGAGGGATTCGACTTCCTGGGTGCGCTGCCGGGCGTAGCCGAGGCCTTTCGCCTCGGCGGACGCCCTGAGGTCGGCCAGCCGGTCCTCGCCGACCTGGCGGTGGGTGCCCTGCGTCCGGCACCTGCGGGCGTCGAGGCGCTCAGCCTTGTGGCCTCCGGCGACCTGATCGTCCCGGCGGGTCGTGCCGAACTCGACGGTGCCCGCACGGTCGTCGTCGACATGCTCGGCACGGACGCCCATGGAGGCCTCGCCGGCCACCGGGACGCCCTACGCGAGATCAGCCTCTTCCTCGCAGGTCGGCCTGCGGCCTGCCAGTCGCTGGCAGAACGCCTGGGCGGGGTTGCGGTTCCGTTCATCATCGAGTCCGCAAACCAACTGGTCACGGCATACGGGTTGTCGGGGTACCTGGGGTGACCGGCGCCGTGGGTCCCGGGAGTCGCGATCCGCCGCCCGACTCCCGGGGGAGCCGCCGTCGGCCGCCGCTACACTCCTGCGCTGGCCACCGCACCGTGTGGTGGCCGCGAATCCACCTACACCCCGACCCACCCACGGTCGCCTCCGGGCGCAGGGACGGGGCGAGTCGAACCGATGGGAAAGGAGGGCACGGCATGGCTGTCGTGACCATGAAGCAGTTGCTCGAGGCGGGTGTGCACTTCGGTCACCAGACCCGCCGCTGGAACCCCAAGATGCAGCGGTTCATCCACGGCGAGCGGTCCGGGATCTACATAATCGATCTCCACCAGACCCTCGACCGGATCGAGAAGGCGTACGTGTTCGTGCGGGACCTCGTCGCCGATGGTGGCCGGGTGCTCTTCGTCGGCACAAAGCGCCAGGCACAGGATCCGATCAACTCCTACGCCGAGAAGTGTGGGATGCCGTTCATCAACCAGCGCTGGCTGGGTGGCACCCTCACCAACTTCTCGACCATCTCGAAGCGTGTCGGCAAGATGCTCGAGTACCAGCGCATGCGCGACTCGGGCGAGTTCGAGGCCATGCCCAAGAAGGAGGCGCTGTTGCTGTCGCGCGAGCTCGAAAAGCTCGAGCGGAACCTGGGTGGTATCCGGGACATGGAGCGGCTGCCCGATGCCGTATTCGTTATCGACACCGCCCGTGAGCACATCGCCGTCACAGAAGCCAACAAGTTGGGGATCCCGATCGTGGCAGTGGTCGACACCGATTGCGATCCGGACGTGATCCAGTACCTGATCCCCGGCAACGACGATGCCATCCGGGCCGGCCGGCTGCTCTGTCGCATCCTGTCCGACGCCGTCGAGGAGGGTCGCTACATCGCCAACTCCCGCATCGCTGCAGCAGAGGACGAAGGCCCTTCGCTCGATGCCGACGACCGTGCCGCCGAGCAGGCGGAGGCACGTGTCGAGGCCGAGGCGGCAGGAGCCGAACGTGAGGCCCGCGTGGTGGCGTCCGTGGAGGTTCCCGGTGAAGCCGGTGAGGCCGTAACCGAGGCGTCCGCTGATGCCGGAGATGCCGGTGATGCCGTAACCGAGGTGTCGGCTGAAGCCGGTGAGGCCGTGGCCGAGGCTCCCGCCGAAGCCGATGATGCCGGTGAGGCCGTGGCCGAGGCTCCCGCCGAAGCCGATGAGGTCGCTGCCGGGACCTTCCCCGACGACGAAGTCGTGGAAGGGTCCTGACTGGCATGGCTGACATCACTGCACGAGAGGTCAAGGCCCTACGTGACGCCACCGGCGCCGGGATGATGGACGCCAAGCGTGCGCTGACCGACGCCAACGGCGACTTCGAGGCGGCTTCCCAACTGCTGCGCGAGCGCGGCCTTGCAAAGGCGGCAACCCGAACCGACCGGGACAACGTCGAGGGCGTCGTAGCGCTTGCCGGCAACGGCACCCGTGCGGCGTTGGTGCACGTCAAGTGCGAGACCGACTTCTCGGCCAAGTCCGATGCCTTCATCACCCTGGTCAACGGCATCGCCGACGTAGTCCTCGCTGACGGCGAGGGTGCGGTAGAAGGCTTCACCGGAGCACTCGAGGACCTCAAGCTCTCCACGAAGGAGAACATCGAGGTCGGTACGGTCACCCTGGTCGAGGCCGCCGAAGGCAATGCGCTCGACACCTACCTGCACGTCCAGGACGGGCGGGGGGTCAACGGTGTGGTCGTAGAGGGTTCGGGCGTCGACGCCGAGGCCCTGCACCAGGTGGCGTTGCACGTCGCCTTCGCCAAGCCGACCGCCCTGTCCCGTGACGAGGTCCCGGCCGACCTGGTGGACCAGGAGCGTGCGTCGCTGCTCGAGATCACCAAGGCAGAGGGCAAGCCCGAGCAGGCCTGGGAGAAGATCGTTGAAGGTCGGCTTTCGGGTTGGTACCGCGAGTCGGTGCTTCTCGAACAGGGGCTCCACGGCGACAAGGTCCTGGTGAAGGATTCGCTAGGCGGCGGCGACATCGTTCGCTTCGCCCAGGTATTTCTGGGAGGCTGATGCCGTGACCGAACGCCTCACCCCACGTTGGGACCGTGTGGTCCTGAAGGTGTCAGGAGAGGCGTTCGCCGGTTCCGCCGGGTACGGCATCGACGGCGAGATCGTCGCCCGGATCGCCCAGGAGATCGTCGATGTCTGTCGCGAGTTCGAGGTTGACGTAGCGGTCGTCGTCGGCGGCGGCAACATCTGGCGGGGCATGTCGGGCGCCGGTGCGGGCATGGACCGCGCCCAGGCCGACTACATGGGCATGTTGGCGACCACCATCAACGCCCTTGCCCTCCAGGACACCCTCGAACAACTGGGTCAGCCGACCCGGGTGCAGACCGCCATCCGCATGGAACAGATCGCCGAGCCGTACATCAGGCGGCGTGCAACCCGCCACCTCGAGAAGGGCCGGGTCGTCATCTTCGCCGGCGGCACGGGCAACCCGTTCTTCACGACCGACACTGCCGCTGCCCTGCGCGCAGTCGAGATCGAGGCCGGGGTGGTGCTCAAGGGAACCCATTCAGGAACCGACGGCATCTACACCGCCGATCCGCAGGCCGATTCCGAGGCGACCCTCCTCGACAAGGTCAGCTACCTCGAGGTGATCCAGATGGGGCTTCGGGCGATGGACGCCACGGCGGTCACGCTCTGCATGGAGAACAACCTGCCGATCGTCATGTTCGACCTGATGACATCCGGAAACGTCCGATCCATCCTCGCCGGAGAGTCCGTCGGTACTCTGGTCGCCTGAGCTGGGAGGATCCTTGAGCGACGAGATGGTCCAGTTGGTCCTCGAAGAGGCCAAGGAGAAGATGGCCGATGCCGTTGTCCATACTCGACGCGAGTTCTCGACGGTACGAACCGGTCGGGCTTCGTCCTCGATGGTCGAGAACCTGACCGTCGAGGCCTATGGCGTCGAGATGCGGATGCAGGAACTCGCCACGTTCAGCGTGCCTGAGCCCCGCCAACTCCTGATCACGCCCCATGACGCGGCGAATGTCCCGGCGGTGGAGCGTGCAGTCGTCAACGCCGACCTCGGCCTCGCTCCGAGCAACGATGGTCGCACGATTCGGCTGTCATTCCCGGAGCTGACCGAGGAACGTCGTCGGGACATGGTACGAATGATCAACGGCATGTCCGAGGACGGCAAGAACCACCTTCGGGGCATCCGCCGCCATGCACGCAAGGATCTGGACGACATAGAAGGCGAGGGCCACGTGTCAGAGGACGACATCCGGCACGCCGGTTCACAACTTGACGACCTGATCCACCGGAACGAGTCCGAGATCGACGAGGCTCGGGCGGCCAAAGAGGACGAACTGCTCGAAGTCTGAGCAGGACGACCGAGGGAGGATTCGTGAACCAGCAGCGCAGCAGCGACCAGCCCTTCGAGGAGATCCGGATTCTGGGCCTCGAACCGGCCGACGACGAGGTCGAGCCCGGTCGTTCGGTGTTCGGCGGCGAACCGCCGACCGAGGACCTGCCCCACTGGACCGAGCCGCCGACAACCCCGGTGGTTGTACCGCCAACGGGCTTCGCCTCCGAACAGCCCCGCTGGGCGGACGATGTACCCGAACACCACGAGTCACAGCACCCCGTCGGCGCATTCGACGAGCCCACAGCAGCAGCCTTCTTCGAAGACCCGCCGTCGGGTCTGGGATCCGGCGAGAGCTTTGATCCACCCCTGCTCCCTCCTGACGACCCACAGCCGGTCGGCGCAGGGCAGTCCTCGATCCCCACACCGGCCGAGTCGGGAAGTGGGCGCAGACGCCGTTCGGATCGTGGGGGTGCCGACAGCGGCGGTCGTGACATGCCGTCGGCGATCATCACCGGGCTGGGCCTCGGTGCCCTGGCGCTCGTGGCGTTCAAGGTCGGGGCATCGGCGACCCTGGCCCTGTCGACCGCCGTGCTGGTCCTCGCCGCCGTCGAGTTCTACGGGTCGGTGCGACGCGTCGGCTACCAGCCGGCCACCCTCCTGGGGATCGTGGCCGTCGGATCGTTGAACCTGGGCGCCTACTGGCGCTTCGAGGCGGCGGTTCCGCTGGCATTGGGCCTGACGGTGCTGTTCTGCCTGCTCTGGTACCTGACCGGGGTCGACCGGGACGCTCCGATGGTGAACATCTCCGTCACCCTGTTCGGTGTGCTCTACGTGGGGATGCTCGGATCGTTCGTGGGGCTCATGCTCACCGATGGGAACGGCATCGGGTTGCTGCTTGCTGCCGTGCTGGCGACCGTCGGCTACGACGTCGGCGGCCTGTTCGTCGGTCGCCTCGCCGGCCGTACGCAGTTGGCTGCCGTCAGCCCCAACAAGACGATGGAGGGACTGGTCGGCGGGATGGTCGCCTGCTTCGCCGTCTGTGTGCTGATTGTGGGCCGCATCACGCCCTTCGCGGACGACCTCATGTCGGCTGCGGTGCTGGGCATCGTGGCGGCCGTCGCCGCACCCCTGGGTGACCTCTGCGAATCGATGATCAAGCGGGACCTCGGCATCAAGGACATGGGTAGCGTCCTCCCCGGCCACGGCGGCCTGCTCGACCGCTTCGACGCCCTGTTGTTCGTGCTGCCGGCGACCTACTACACCGCCCGGATGCTCGACCTCTTCGGGGCCTGAACCCGCCCACCCGCCTCCGGGGCTCTCGACCGGCACCGTAGGCTCCGCCGCATGCCGACGACGCGTCCTTCCCCCGAGCGGCGCGTGGCAGGGCCATGACGCGGGTCGCGGTGCTCGGGTCGACCGGTTCGATCGGGACCCAGACGCTCGACATCTTGGCCGCCCGCCCAGACCGGTATGAGGTAGCGGCGCTCGGTGCGGCCAGCTCCGTCGATCTCCTGGTCGAGCAGGTGGAACGCTTCCGTCCACCGGTCGTGGCGATCGCCGATGCGTCGCTGGCCGCCGGGTTGGCCGACCGGGTCCCCGCCGGGACCGAGGTCCTGGCGGGCGGTTCGGCTCTGGCCGAAGCGGCGTTGACGGCCGGGGTGGTGGTCAACGGCGTGGTGGGATTCGCCGGACTCCCGGTCACGCTTGCCGCCCTCGAGTCGGGGCGACGGTTGTGCCTAGCCAACAAGGAGTCCCTCATCGCCGCAGGGCCGGTCGTGCGCGAGGCCCGGGCCACACCCGGCGCCGAGTTGCTGCCGGTGGACAGCGAGCACTGTGCCGTCCACCAGTGCCTGCGCGGTGACGACGGCGGGGACGCCGTGGACCGGGTGGTGCTCACGGCATCCGGTGGTCCGTTCCGTGGCCGCTCCAGCGAAGAGCTGGTCGATGTCACGATCGAGGATGCGCTCGACCACCCGACCTGGTCGATGGGCCCCAAGGTCACCGTCGACTCGTCGACGCTGATGAACAAGGGGCTCGAGGTCATCGAGGCCCACGAGCTCTTCGACGTCGACTATGACCGCATCGACGTCGTCGTTCATCCGCAGTCCGTCGTCCACTCGATGGTGTCTTTCACGGACGGAACGACCATGGCACAGCTCTCCCGACCCGATATGCGTCTGTGCATCGGGTACGCATTGGCCTACCCGGATCGACTCGACCTGCCCTTCGGCACGATCGACTGGAGCGAGGCTTCGCGTCTCGACTTCGAGCCGCCCGACCGCGAGTCGTTCCCGTGCCTCGACCTTGCCTTCGCCGCGGGTCGCCTCGGGGCGACCGCACCGGCCTGGTTGAATGCCGCCAACGAAGTTGCCGTCGAGGCCTTCCTCGAGGGGCGCCTGCCCTGGGTGGGGATTGCAGAGGTGCTCACCGATGTCCTCGAGGACTGGCCGGGCCTTGCGGCCGACAGCATCGAGGCCGTCCTCGACGCCGATGAGCGGGCCCGTGAGGTCACCTCGGCACGGCTGGCCGGTCACCCGTGACCGGGTCGCCACTGACTGCCGGCGACCGCCGGGTCAGGCTCCTGTTGCTGGTCGGGGGCACGGTGGCCCTCGGGCTCCGGTTCGGCATGTCACTGCTGGTCGTGGTGCTCTCGTTCGTCGGCATGCTGGTCGTACACGAGCTGGGCCACTATCTCGTTGCCCGTTGGACGGGCATGCAGGTCACCGAGTTCTTCATCGGGTTCGGACCACGGGTCTGGTCGGTGCGACGGGGCGAGACCGAATACGGCATCAAGGTGATCCCTGCAGGGGCCTACGTGCGGGTCACAGGGATGACCAACCTGGATGACGTCGATCCCGCCCATGAGCACCGCACGTACCGGCACCAGTCGTACCCGAAGCGGATGGCGTTGGCGTTGGCTGGTTCCGGGATGCAGTTCCTGCTGGCGACTGTGCTGCTGTTGGTCATCTTCACGGGGATGGGCCGCCCGGATGTCGATGAGTGGGTCGTCCGCTCGGTCGTTCCGGGAACTGCCGCTGAAGCGGCGGGGATCCAGGTCGACGACCGGATCCGGGCTGTCGCCGGTCGCCCGGTGGTCGACTTCGATCGCTTCGGCGAGGTCGTCAGGGCGTTGCCGGGTCGGGTCGTGTCGGTCGAGATCGAGCGGGAAGGTGTCCACCTCGTCCGGTCGGTGGCCGTCGGTGAGCGCCTGACCGGCAGCGGCGCCTCCGCATTCCCCGGGCTGTTCCCCGGCGATCGGATCGTCGCCGTGGACGGTGTGGCGACAGACAACTGGTCGGAGGTCGAGGATCTCGTAGAGGTCGGCGCCCAACACCAGCTGCGCGTGCATCGCAGCGATGACGCCACCGTCGTGATCACGACCGTGGCGCGCAGGTTGCCCACCGGGTCGGCTGCGGTGGTCGGCTTCTTCGGGGTATCACCGAGGCATCCGATGGTTCGCCTGGGTCCCGTCACGGCGGCCAGGGAGTCGGTCACGGCGTTGGGTGACCTGTTGTGGATGTCCGGCGACGCGCTCGTCCACTTCTTCACGCCCGGTGGCCTCTCGGGGTTCGTCGGGGGAGCTGTCGAGCCAGGTGGCACACAGGGAGACCTCGGCGTCACGTCGGTGGATCCGGATGACGAGAACAGGTTGCTTTCAATCTACGGCGCCGTTCGGTTCGGTGATGCGGCGTTCGACTCGGGCGCCCACAACTTCCTGTGGTTCCTCGTTCTCGTGAACGTGTTCGTCGGTGTCTTCAACCTCTTACCGCTGCTGCCTCTCGACGGTGGCCACATCGCCATCGCCACCTATGAACGCCTGCGGTCCCGGGGTGGCCGACGCCATGTCGCCGATGCCGCAAGGTTGGCTCCGCTGACGTGGGCGGTCGTTCTGTTCCTGGTCGCCCTCGCCGTGATCGCCCTCTACCGGGACATCGTCGACCCCCTCAACTTCGGCTGAGGGGTCGGGTCGGTACCGTGCCCAGGCCGACGGGGGCGGCTTCCGGCCACCGGTAGCCTTCGAGGCGTGGAGGTCACGGCAGGGTTCCCCCGGCGCAGCACCCGGCAGGTGATGGTCGGCGATGTTGCCGTCGGCGGTGGTGCACCGATCAGCGTCCAGTCGATGACGGTGACGCGAACGGCGGACCATGAGGCGACCCTCCAGCAGATCTACGACCTGGCCATGGCCGGCGCCGACATCGTGCGGTGCACCTGCAACGAGATCGAGGCGGCCGAGGGCCTGGCCCGGATCGTTCCGCGTTCGCCGGTGCCGATCGTCGCCGACATCCACCACCAGTACCGGATGGCGCTGGCCGCCCTCGAGGCCGGGGTGCACTGCCTCCGGCTGAACCCCGGCAACATCCGGAAGCCCGAGCACATACGCACGGTGGCGTCCGAGGCCCGTGACCGGGGGGTGCCGATTCGCATAGGCGTCAACGGTGGTTCCCTGCATCCTGAGCTCTATGAGAAGCACGGAGGCAGGGTTACGCCTGAGGCCATGGTCGAGTCGGCGCTCGAGGAGATCGGCTACTTCTCCGAGGTGGGCTTCGACCTGATCAAGATCTCTGTGAAGGCCTCGAGCGTGCCGATCATGATCGAGGCCTACCGCCAGCTTGCAGATGTCACCGACCACCCGCTCCACCTCGGTGTTACCGAGGCGGGTCCACCGCCGGCCGGGCTGGTCAAGTCCACTGCCGGGATCGGCACGCTGTTGGCCGAGGGAATCGGTGACACGATCCGCTACTCGCTCACCGCCGATCCCGTCGAGGAGGCCCGTGCCGGCAGACAACTGCTCGAGTCGTTGGGGCTGCGCGAGCGCAGGAACGTCGACCTCATCGCCTGCCCCAGTTGCGGACGTGCGGAGATCGACGTGGTAGCCGTCGCCGAGGAGGCAATGGAGGCCTTCGCCGAGCGCCGGATTCCCCTCCAGGTTGCGATCATGGGTTGTGTGGTGAACGGGCCCGGTGAGGCGAGGGATGCCGACCTCGGTATCGCCGCAGGGCGCCGGCGTGGTCACCTCTTCGTCAAGGGTCAGAACGCTGCCGTGGTCGACGAGGGCGAGATGGTCGATGCCCTGGTCGAGTGGGCGGTGTTCATCCACGAGCACGGCGCCGATGCGGCACTGGCACGGGTCGACACCGAGAGGGCCGCCAGGGAGGCGGAACGGGACCGCAGGGGTCTGCTTACAGAGCAGGGCGACGACGCCAACGACGCCGGCACGCTGATCGAGAACATTCGCAGCCGGATCGCCTGACGCGACGATCCTACGTGTGGGCTCGGGCCCTTGGCCGGGACGGCGGGCAGGGGTATGCTGCCGCCGCACGTACATCGTTCCGGGACGAGACGTGGGCTTTGCCCACGTCTCTTGCCTTCTTCGGGCGAGGTACGAGGACGAGAGTACGAAAACTAGAGGTGGCCCGGCCGTCGAGGTCGGTGCCAGCAGGACCGAGCAGGAGGAGCGATGGGTGTGACCGACAGGGTCGGCTCCCTCGTCGCGCCCCTCTGTGACCGTGTCGGCGTCGAGTTGCTCGACATCGACTACGACGGTGGGGTGGTTCGGGTCACGGTCGACCATCCGGACGGCGTGGGCATGGATGCCATTGCCGCCCTCACCCGTGAGGTGTCCCGGGCGCTTGACCACGAGGATCCGGTGAAGGGCCGCTACACGCTAGAGGTAAGCAGCCCGGGGCTCGAACGCACCCTCAGGAGACCCGGCCACTTCGTGCGGGCAATCGGCTCGACCGTGACGGTCAAGACGCTGCCCGGTACCGACGGTGACCGTCGGGTGCAGGGGATCCTGGAATCCGCCGACGAGGGTGGTATCACGCTGCGAACAGCGGAGGACGTCGTGCGCGTGCTCCGCCATGACGAGATCCAGAAGGCGCGCACGGTCTTCGAGTGGACATCGGCGCCTGAATCGGCCCGAACCTCGCAGGGCCGTCACGCGATCGACGAAAGCGAGGTCGGACGATGAATCCGGAAATGATGGAGGCCCTTCAGGCCCTGGCCACCGACCGGGGTATCCCGGTCGATGCGCTGTTCGCTGCCCTGGCCGATGCCCTCGAGACCGCCTACAAGCGCACCCCCGGGGCCCATGAGTACTCGTGGGTCACGATCGACCCCGACACCATGGAGATCCGGGTGCTCGCCCAGGACCTCGACGAGGAGGGCGAACCGGTCGGTGGCGAGTTCGACGTGACTCCGGACGGCTTCGGTCGGATCGCGGCGCAGACCGCCCGTCAGGTGATGACGCAGCGGATCCGCGAGGCCGAGCGTGACATGAAGTACGAGGAGTACGCCGGCCGTGAGGGTGACATCGTCACCGGCATGATCCAGCAGACGGATGCCCGTTACACCCTGCTGGACCTGGGTCGGGTCGAGGCGTTGCTGCCCCAGGCGGAGCAGGTGCCGTACGAGCGGCCTGAGGCCAACACCCGTCTGAAGGCCTACATCGTCGAGGTCCGCAAGACGGCGAAGGGTCCACAGATCGTCGTCAGCCGTACCCACCCCGGCCTTATCAAGCGCCTCTTCGAGCTCGAGGTTCCGGAGATCGCCGATGGCGTTGTCGAGATCAAGGCCTGTGCCCGTGAGCCCGGGCACCGTACGAAGATCTCGGTGGCGTCCAACGACCCGAACGTGGACCCTGTCGGTGCCTGTGTCGGAGCGCGTGGCGCCCGTGTGCGCATGGTCGTGAACGAGCTGCGTGGCGAGAAGATCGACATCGTGCCGTTTTCCGAGGACCCGGTCGACTTCGTGATGAAGGCGCTTTCGCCGGCCAAGGTCAAGGACGTGCTCATCGACGAGGGGTCGGGGACCGCCACGGTGATAGTTCCCGACTACCAACTGTCGCTGGCGATCGGGAAGGAGGGTCAGAATGCCCGTCTGGCTGCTCGCATGACGGGCTGGCGGGTCGACATCAAGAGTGAGACCCAGGTTGCCGAGGAGGCCGCCTACGCCGACGTCGACTGGGCGGAAGGGGAATGGATCGTCGACGAGGAGACGGGCGAACAGGTCTGGCGACCCGCCGAGGGTGGTCCGGCCGTTTCGGCCGACCAGTGGGTTGAAGCCTCCGCGGAGTCCGCTGAGGCTTCCGGGGATGCTCCGGTCGGGGATGCTCCGGTCGGGGATGCTCCGGTCGAAGATGCTCCGGTCGAAGATGCTCCGGTCGA
>Ga0066848_10000759_pt1 | contig 11745 bp, 9 predicted proteins | sample ETNtaG_23_FD_65491 | JGI IMG/M metagenome (GOLD analysis project Ga0066848, IMG submission 65491) | Marine microbial and viral communities from oxygen minimum zone, Eastern Pacific Ocean - ETNP201310SV72 | ecosystem: Environmental > Aquatic > Marine > Oceanic | place: Pacific Ocean: Eastern... | reverse complement strand
GATTATAGTGATATTGTTATTGTTCCAAATTGGATTTTGAAGCTACGTAATGAAGATAATCTTGCTACTGCGTATTCAAAAGATTTTGGTTTGGAATATAATTTATCTTTTATGAATTATTATTTATCAAATCAGTTAGACAAGGAGAAAAATTTATACGTTTTAAACTCATCCAAATGGTTATTAAATTGCGGCATTGAAAATGCTTATAGTTCTAAACTATGGTATTTGACAAAAACTCCATTTTCCAACATGTTTTTCAAAGAGGTTATTTCTGACCTATCAAATCTGTATGAAAGCATAAAAGGGTTAAATAGAAAATTACTAATTCTTGATTTGGATGATACTTTGTGGGGAGGAATTGTTGGAGATGTAGGCTGGAAAAATTTAAGGATTGGTGGTCATGACCATCTAGGAGAGGCCTTTCGAGATTTGCAAATTCAGATTAAATCATTAAAAAATCAGGGAATTATTCTTGCTCTAGCAAGTAAAAATGACGAAACCATTGCCATAGAGGCAATTAATAATCATCCAGAGATGATTTTGTCCATGGAGGACTTTGTTGCGCATCGTATCAATTGGGAAGACAAAGCAAAAAATGTTGTCGACATTGTTAATGAATTAAATCTTGGTTTGCAATCTGCCGTGTTTTTTGATGATAGTCCTTTTGAGAGAGCGAGAGTTAGAGACATGTTGCCAGAAGTATTAGTTCCCGAATTACCAAAAGATCCAACAGATTATAATACCTTTTTGTCTAAATTACGTTGTTTTGATAAAGCACATATTACAAAAGAGGATAAAATTAGAAGTAATCTTTATAAATCTGAATCAAAAAGGATAAAACTTAAGCAACAAATAAAATCATTGTCAGGTTGGATTGAAACACTAAATCTTACTATTATAATCGAAAATATTAAGAACGAAAATACACCTAGAGCCACACAACTATTAAATAAAACCAATCAAATGAATTTATCAACTCGCCGACTCAATGAGCAAGAATTTAACAATTGGATAAAAGTAAAATCAAATAATTTATGGACGATTAGGGCGGACGATAAGTTCGGAGATTATGGTATTATTGGTATTTTAAGCATATCTATCAAAGATAATGTGGCTACACTTGTAGATTTTGTTTTGAGTTGCAGGGTTGTAGGAAGACATATTGAGGAAACAATGATTGAATTTTTAAAAGAATTTTGTCAGAAAAAAAATGTTAATAAAATAAATGGAAAATATAAAAAAACAGAAAAAAATTCATTGTGTTATCATTTTTTCAATAAATTAAAAATTATAGATAATAATCGGTTCTCTTTTGAATTTTCTTCTAATCAGAAAAAATTAAACTTATTAAACATTACTGTAAAAAAACCTCTTTATAATAAAAAATAGATGCAACCTAAAATATTGTGGCCAAACAACAAACAATTTGCATTTACAATTTTCGATGATACAGACCGAGCAAATTTGAAGGATAATAAATTAGTTTATCAATATTTGGATGGACTCAACTTCAAAACAACAAAATCTGTATGGGTGACAGAAGGTAATAAAAAACAAGAAGGTCATGGAATAACTTGCGGTGATAAAGAATATTTGCATTGGTTGTTAGAATTGAAAAATAAAGGATTTGAAATAGGATATCACAATACAACTCATCATAGTTCTTTCCGCCAAAAAATTGATAAAGGTTTAAAGCAATTTGTCAAAATGTTTAATCAAAATCCTAAAGTAATGGCTAATCACTCTGGTAATGAGGAAAATATTTATTGGGGTGCTCATCGCTTATCTGGGTTTAGAAAAGTGATCTATAACATTCTAACACAATTTAGAAAAAACAAGCTCTATAAAGGCCATGACGAAACGTCAAATTATTTTTGGGGTGACTTATGTAAAGAGTACATTACATATGTTAGAAATTTTGTTTTTTTAGATATTAATACACTTAAAAATTGTCCCTTCATGCCATATCATGATCATACAAAACCATACGTAAACTATTGGTTTGCATCTTCAGAAGGCAATGATGCTAAAACGTTCAACAGATGTATTTCAGATGTAAACCAAGACCGTTTGGAAGAAGAAGGAGGAGCCTGCATTATGTACACTCATTTTGCAGACGGTTTTTGCAAGAATGGAAAACTTTCTGAGAAGTTTAAAAAACAGATGAATCGGTTAAGTAAAAAAGATGGTTGGTTTGTTCCCACATCTATATTATTGGACTTTTTAAAAACAAAAAATACAATACAAATAATTAATTCTAAACAAAGAACAAGACTTGAATGGAAATGGTTATTAGATAAATTGATTTTAGGCTCTACATAATCTTCATATGGTCAAATTATTATAAAGATATAAAAATGTCATATTTTATAAGGGAAAGCAATCAAGGTGATACAAATATAATTAATAATTTTAATAAAGAATTAGAGAGTCATGGTTTTAATTTTAGTTTGCCTGTTTCTATTTCTAAAAATGAAAATTACAGCAATTTTATTTCTAAAAGTAGTTTTATATTAATTGAGAATAAAATTGCAGTAAGAGCGGGCTACACATTGAAATGTCAGTGGTTTAAAGTAAATGATAAATTATTACAAATAGGATATTATTATCAACCAGTTAGCGCAGGACTTTTTAATCATAAATATAATATTTGTGCAGTTCTATTATTAAATGATGCTCAAAAAAAATATCCAAATTTATTTAGTTTGGGAATGGGAGGATATACTAAACCTTTTCCAAAGTTATTAAAAAGTTTAAATTGGAAACTTCAGAAAGTCCCATTTTTTTTTAAAGTATTTAATCCAAATTCTTTTTTGAAAAATATCCAATATCTAAAAAACACTAAGTTTAAATCTTTTTTTATTATGATGATGTTATATTCTGGATTAGGTTGGTTGTTTATAAAATTTATTTTTAAGGCTTCATCATTATTTAATTACAGATTAAATAAAGTGAAACATCTTACTGTGAAAGAAATAAATGTATTTAATAAAGAAGTAGATTTAGTTTGGGAAAATTCAAAAAAGTTTAATTTATTTACTGCTTTACGTAATTGTGAATATTTGAAAACACTATACTCAGATAAACGATTTATTAAATTGCTATTTACCAAAAATAATAAAATTGTCGGTTGGTCTATTTCACTTAACACTAAACTGGTTAAACATAATTATTTTGGTGATATGAAGTTGGGCTCTATTGTAGATTGTTTATCTTTACGAGGTTACGAAAGAAGTATTGTAAATTTGACATCGAAAATGTTAAAAAATAAGGGAGTGGATTTGATCGTATCTAATCAATCACATATTTTTTGGAAAAGCGCTTTTAAAATGAATTCTTTTATACATGGACCTTCAAATTATATTTTTGCTTCATCTAAAGTCTTATCGGACAAGTTGATAGGAGATAAGAGGTTAAAAGATTACACACATCTTACGCGTGGTGATGGAGATGGGCCCATAAATCTTTAAACAAATAAAATAAAGTTTTAATTTTTAAACAAAACTTTATTAAGTACTTCTTTTTTTTTCATCATTAGATATCTAAAATTTGGCAGTTTTTCGCTTAACAATGATAAATTTTGTTTAGTATTAATACTTGGAATTTTTAGTACATTTATTTCGGTTTTTAATTTATTTAATTTGTTTATTTCTTTTTCAGCTTTCAATTTTATTGAAGAGTATGGTGATAAGGCATTATTATAAGTAGTTGAAGGATAAAAAAATTTTGATTTAAAATTATTGGAAAATTTAATTATATCAATGGGAATATGAATAAAATATTTCTTGTATTTATTAATAATATTTATGTCCTCAATAGATTTAAAATATATTTTAGGTGTCGGAAAATAATAAATTATAATTGGATCAAATTTTTTGATAATATCGTAAACAATCTTTAAATCATTTTCAATATTTAATTTTTTCACAATTAAATTTTTTTTATTCTCTCTAATTTTATTTTTATAATAAGTTCCAATTATCTTAATTTTTTTATTGTTTAAAAATAATTTTAATAAGTCGTTGCCAATTCCAGAACTTGCTCCAATTATTAATATATTTTCTTTAATTAAATTTATTTCTTTCAATATATTTTTATTGGGTTTATTCAATTTAATATTTAATTCAGGTCGGATCAATGTCTTAAATTCGATGTGATAATTTTTATAAATTAATCTATTATCAATTAATGGACATACTTTACTCAGCAAGAATGAGTTTATATATATTTTGTTCGTTTGATTTAAATTATTATTAAATATATTTATTTCTTTGAGCAAAGAATGTTTACCAGGGTAAACTGCACCAACATATTTTGATAAATAACATAAGGCAATTCTCAATTCCTTCGATACATGATTGTTAGCAAATTTTTTTTTCATTTTGTTAGATATTGAATATTTTTTTTTGAAAGTTATTTTTTGAAGGTTTTGAATTAAATATCTTTTTGGAAATAGAACTATTTTAATATTTGCACTAATATTATTGTTTTGAATCAACTGATATATAATTTCAGAATTATTTTTTTTTATTTTTCTTATTCTTATTTCACAATTGTATTCGAAACCTTTTTGAAATTGTACTTTGATACAAGTGTAATTCTTTGTAAGTTTTATTTCCCTTAAGAATTTTAAAATTACCAAGACACCGTGGACAATTTTGTAACCGTAAATTGAGTTATTTCCAGCAATTTTATCGAAATGAACAACATTATTATCTCCGCTCAATTTTGCAAATTTAACACCTTCAGATTCTTTAATATAAAACATTTAGTAACAGGTTATGCATGAAAAATGGATAAATTCAAATTGAAGATTATATACAACTTTAAGAAAATGCTTTACTCATAATCACTAATTCATTTTTATTATAGGAGGATATTCGATTATAATTTCAGGTATCCATTTTTTCAGGGATTCTATTCTTTTTGTACTTGAAGGGTGAGTGCTCATCCATTCAGGAATTTCTTGTCCTTTATGTGCTTCTTTCATCCTTTCCCAAATTTTTGCCGATTCCCGAATATCAAAACCTGCAAGAGATGAAAAAATTAAACCCAAGTAATCCGCTTCAGTTTCTTGTTTTCTTCCAAATGGATTATCAATACCAAAAGTTCTCAACATTCCAGCAACATCAACACCGGTTGCTCTTGAAGTTCGTGATATCGCACCTCCTGAAAAAATATCTGCAGCAGTTGTTCCTACATTCAAAAGCAGACTTCTACTAGCTCTTTCAATTGAATGTTTGGCAACAGCGTGAGCAATTTCATGACCCATTACTGCTGCTAAACCATGTTTATTTTTTGTAACTTCAAGAATTCCTGTGTACACAGCTATCTTACCACCTGGTAAGCACCAAGCATTTTTTATTTTATCATTATCAATTAATATATATTCCCATTGAAAACCATAAGTAGGATCATTCATATCCTTTGAATCAAAATATGCACTTACCGACACTTCAATTTTTTTCCCAACTTCTTTAATTTCAGATAATGTTTTTTTATCATTACTTAATTTTGTTTTTTTTTTTACATTTTCATATAATTGAAAAGCTTGCTTATTTATGTAACTTTCGGGTAATAAACTGAGTTGTTTTCTTTCTGTTATTGGCACTGTAGTGCATGATTGAATCATCAGCCCACAAGTACAACATCCAATAATTCCAAGAAATTTACGTCTTTTTATGCTATCAATATCGTTCATTGAGTTTGATTTTTATAACACTTTTATAATACCATGACTTCATATAAAATTAAGCAATTCATCTTTCTTATTATGACTGTGTATTGTATCTTACATTCAGGTTATTGATAATCAATGACAAAGTTAAAAAAAAAGAAAAGTATCATCACAAAACTGAGAAATAATTTTATTGCAGGTGTGGTAGTATTAATTCCCATAGGCATAACCATTTACCTGACATTATTCATTACTAATATTTCATCAAAAATATTACCCAAAGAAATAAATCCAAATCATTATTTGCCATATGAGATACCTGGGGTTGAAATAATTATTTCAATTATTTTAATAACATTTATTGGATGGTTGTCACTATCTTTTCTTGGAATAAAATTATTAGAGATGTTTAATGGCATTTTAAAAAAAATTCCTATTTTAAGAACCATTTATTCTGCAATTACACAAATGACCGAAACTTTTACTAAAAGTAAAGATAATAAAAAAAATGTTGTTTTAGTTGAATATCCACGCAAAGGTTCGTGGGCAGTAGGATTTGCCACAAGGGATAATGTGGGTGAAATCAACGATAAGACAAAACAAAATTTGATTAATGTATTTGTACCCACAACACCAAATCCAACTAGTGGTTTTTTGTTAATGTTTCCCAAAGAAGAAGTAATTTATCTGGATGTAACTTTTGAGGAAGCGTCAAGATTTATTGTATCAGCAGGAACATCAGATCTTAAATAGTTTTTGAGGAATTGATTTCATTAATAATTTCAGCTTTATCATATAGTTTTATTAATGGTTCGTATTTTCTAAAATTTTGTTCGTTTTTTTCAATCTCTTTGATATTTATCTCAGCCAAACTAAATAATTCGGCGTGATGAATTGGGTCGGCTAATTTAAAATCTTTGATTCCGCTTTGTTGGTAACCTAAAATATCTCCAAATCCGCGGATTTTCATATCTTCCTCTGCTATTTTAAAACCGTCATTAGTAGATTTTAAAATCCTGATTCTTTTTTTTGCATTTTCGCTTAAATTTTTTTTATAAAGCAAAATACATGTTCCTTGATTTACACCGCGGCCTATACGCCCACGTAATTGATGAAGCTGTGATAAACCAAATTTATTTGAATTTTCAATCACAATAACATTGGCTTTTGGAAAATCAATTCCTACCTCAATTACCGTTGTCGAGACAAGTATATCTAAGGCTTTGTCTAAAAATTTTTTAAGAATTTTTTCTTTCTGGAATTGATTGAGATTACCATGTATTAAGCCTACCTTATTTAAAAAATATCTATTCAAAAATTCATATTGCTTAACTGCAGCCGAATAATCTAGATTTTTTGACTCTTCAATTAAGGGGCAGACCCAAAAAGTCTGATTCCCCATTGATATTTGTTTTTTTAAAAAGATGAGTACTTCTTTTATCTTATTTTCTGGCTTACTTAGAGTGATAATTTGTTTTCTGTAAGCTGGTTTTTCAATAAGTTTGGAAACGTCCATATCGCCGTAAAACGTTAGCATGAGAGTTCTTGGAATTGGTGTGGCAGACATTACTAATATATCGCAATCATTTCCGCCTTTATTTGCTAGATTAATTCTTTGTTTAACACCGAATTTATGTTGTTCATCAATAATTATTAAACCTAAATTATTAAAAAAAATTTTTTTCTGAAAGAGGGCATGCGTTCCTATTAAAAGTTTTATTTTTCCTTCAGACAAATCTTTCATAATTTTTTTTTTATCTGAAGATTTTACACTGCCTATTAAAAAACCAATTTTAATTTTAGTACCCATGAAGATTTTTTTAGCGAGATCATGATGCTGTTTAGCCAGTATTTCTGTTGGAGCCATGAAGGCAACTTGATAATTTGATTCGATTACATTTGAAGCTGCAATTAAAGATATTATGGTTTTTCCAGACCCAACATCTCCTTGTAACAATCTAAACATTTTATTTTCAGATTTTAAATCTTTTTTAATATCATCAATAATTTCTTTCTGATTGTTTGTAAGTTTAAAACTAAAATTTGAAGTTAAATATTTGGATAAAGAGCCAGTAAAAGATTTAGACTTTTTTTTAATTTTTTTAATTCTGTTTCTAATCTTAGACAAAACAAGTAGATTGGCTAAGATTTCATCATAGGCTAATCTTTTATAATAACTTGAATTTATATTCTTATTTTTATCGGGATTATGTAAATTTAGAATAGAGTCTTTCCAATTTTTCTCACCGAAGTGTTTTAATATATTTAAACTATGCCATTCATTTAAGTTTGGTATTTTATTTAAAACCTGTTCTATAATTCTTCTGTATATTTTTTCTGTAATACCCTCAGTTAATGAGTATCTTGGTATAACTTTTTTTACATAATTTTCTTTAGAAATTGGAACTATGTATGTTGGATTAACTATTTGGTACCTTTTTCTATAAAAATTTACTTTACCGCTAATTACAACCCAATGATTAATGGGGAGTATTTTTTTGATGTAACCTTCTCTACTGTTAAAAAAAATAATATCAATTTGACTTTTTTCATCTTCACAAATAACTTTGTTTGGCAAATTCTTAATTCTTGGAATATTATATTTCACGACTTTAATTTTTATTGTTGTGATTTTGCCTATTTCCAAATCATCCAAGTTTTTTAGATTAGATCTGTCTATGAAAGATTGTGGCAAATTCCAAAGTAAGTCGGAAATTTTTTCTATTTTTTTTCTCTTTAATAAATTTTTTACTTTCGTGCCAACACCTTTTAAACTACTTACGTCCTGAGAAAGAAATTTAGAATATATTGTTTTGTCCATTAGTATTATATTATATAATATATTAAATTGAATCATGAACAATTTTGATATTCTTAAAAAAAAAATTCTTTACCGTTCTAATCATAGGGGGTCAAAAGAATTAGATTTGCTACTTAGTAATTTTGTGAAAAAATATATTGATTCTTTTAATGAAGTAGAACTTAAAGAATTAGATTCTCTGTTGAATGTTGATGATGAGATTTTATACAAATGGTATTTCAATCTAGATACAAAAACTCTAGTTACAAAAAATAAAATAACTAAAAAATTAAAAGAATTTAAATTATAGTATTATGGCGGAAAGGGTGGGATTCGAACCCACGAATGAGTTGCCCCATTGCTGGTTTTCAAGACCAGTGCTTTCAACCGCTCAGCCACCTTTCCAAAAGTACCGTGTTAATTGAACTTTAATATATTTTTTACGAAACCTAAACAACCATAAATTTTATCATGATGAAATGAACATAATTTCTCTAAAATCTTCATGTTAATAATCATTTGTTTAATTTCCAATATGTTATTTCCGGGAAATTTAACCTTGGGAAACGAAAAAGTAGCAACTGTTTGTTAATTGTGTCATGCTGTGTATGGTCACTCAGTATCTGAAGGAAACTTGATATCAGATCAAACATAACTGCACAAAATAAGGAATATTTAATTGCAAAATAAAGGATTAAAGTCAGGAAGAATTAAACATCTACAGACGAGTATGATTGTTCAGGCTTTGCTCGATGAAAACACCAAAAATGTTTCAGAATAGTATTCAAAAAACAAAAAAAAAACTAATTCCATGTGAATAAGTACGACTCTCTTCTGAACTTACATATTCAGGTGGAAGATGACAACATTAGGCTACCGTCTTTATTGTGCTATCCAATATATAATTGACACAACTATCAAAATTTCCCAACCACTCATTATCTCTCCTTTAGTGATTCCTTATGTCTATATCATATCATAAATCGAACAAATTATTGTCCAAAAAGATTTGGTTAAATTAAAACAAAAAAAAAGGTTAACTAAATAATGTAGATTGATATAGATTTAAGAAAAAAATAAATGATAATTTCAAAAACGCCATATAGAATATCTTTTTTTGGAGGTGGATCAGATTATCCTTCTTGGTACTTAAAAAATGGCGGTGAAGTATTGTCAACTACTATCGATAAATACATATATATTTCTTGTAGAAGTTTACCATCCTATTTTGAACATAAATATCGTATTGTTTGGTCCCGCATTGAAAATGTAAAATACATTAATCAAATCAAACACAAAGCTGTTAAAGAAATGCTCAAATATTTAAAAATTGAGAATGGATTGGAAATACACTATGACGGGGATTTGCCTGCTAAAAGTGGAGTAGGTTCTAGTTCCGCATTTGTTGTTGGCTTAATGAATATATTTAATATTTTTCTAGGAAAAAAAATTGGTAAAAAGAATTTAGCCAAAAAATGTATCATTTTTGAACAAAAAATATTAAAAGAAATTGTAGGTTCTCAAGATCAAATAGCTTCTGTTTATGGCGGTTTTAATAAAATTAAATTTAAAACTAACGGTGATTTTTCTGTTAAGAAAATAGATTTAAATGGAAATAAAATGGCAAGATTAAATAAAAATTTATTATTAATTTATACTGGTTATAATAGAACAGCTCATGACGTAGCGAAAAGCTATGTTAATAAATTAAAAAGTGCTAAAGAAAAAAATATTTTAAAAATATTAAGTTTTGTTGAAGAAGGTGAAAAAATTTTAAAAAAAGGAAATCTAAATGATTTTGGTAAATTGCTTCATGAATCGTGGTTAGAAAAAAAAGGTCTTAGTTCTGCTATTAGCAATTCAAGCATTGATGAGATTTATAATACTGCAATTAGCAATGGAGCTTTGGGTGGTAAACTTATAGGAGCAGGTGGTGGAGGTTTTTTCTTGTTTTACGTTCCTTATTACATGAAAAAAAATTTTATTAATAAATTCGCCAAGTTTATAAATGTTTCTTTTAAATTTTCATCAAAAGGAACTGAAATTTTGTATAAGAATAAAGCTGATAGAAATTAAACTATACTATGAGTTTTTCACATCCATTAATGCATGATAACTTTACAAAAGATGATATTAATGTTGCAATAAAATTACTAAGGAAGCAAAAAATAATACTTACTCAGTCGAAACATGTTAAGGAGTTTGAAAAAAAATGGTCTAAATGGTTAGGTATCAAATATAGTGTGTTTGTGAATTCAGGATCATCAGCAAATCTAATAACCATTTCAATTCTAAAAATCTTATATAATAAAAATGAAATAGTTTTACCAAGTCTAACATGGGTTTCTGATGTTAACTCTGTCATACAAAACGGTTTTAAACCCATCTTTGTTGACATTAATCCAAACAATTTATGTATGGATGAAAATCAAATAATGAAAAGAGTTAACAAAAATACCCTTGCAGTTTTTTTAACACATGTTCAAGGTTTTAATGGGTTAAGTGACAAACTTCTTAGTTTTTTAAAAATGAAAAAAGTTTTGCTTATCGAAGATGTTTGTGAATCGCATGGCGCTACTTTTAAAAATAAAAAATTAGGTACTTATGGTTTAATTTCTAATTTCTCTTTTTATTATGCTCATCATATGTCTACTATTGAAGGTGGTATGATTTGTACTAATGATAAAAAAATTTATGAAATAGCTTTAATGATGAGATCTCATGGTATGATTAGAGAAACAAGTAATCATGCTTTTGAAAGAAAGTTGATTAAAAAATATCCGCATCTTTCCCCAAAATTTATTTTTTTATATCCAGGTTATAATTTTAGAAACAACGAAATAGGAGCTGTTATAGGTATAAATCAGTTAAAGTCTTTAGATAAAAATAATAAAAAAAGAAGAAAAAATTTTAGATTATTTATATCTTTATTAGATAAAAGTAAGTATAAAACAACTTTTCATTTAAAAGGAAGTTGTAATTATGCCTTTCCTTTAATATTAAATAAACCTGATTTTAAATTTAGAAAAATTTTGGAGCATTCATTAAAAAAAAGAGGGATAGAATTTAGACGAGGGAATGCAGGCGGCGGTAATCAACTTAGACAACCTTATCTAAAACCATATTTAAAAAATATTAATTTAAAGAATTTTAAAGAAGTAGAGCACATTCATTTTTTTGGGTATTATATTGGAAATTATCCTTCCTTGACTGAGGATAAAATTAGAAAAATTTGTAAAATATTAAATTCCATTTCTCAATGATT
>Ga0066848_10000754_pt1 | contig 11772 bp, 9 predicted proteins | sample ETNtaG_23_FD_65491 | JGI IMG/M metagenome (GOLD analysis project Ga0066848, IMG submission 65491) | Marine microbial and viral communities from oxygen minimum zone, Eastern Pacific Ocean - ETNP201310SV72 | ecosystem: Environmental > Aquatic > Marine > Oceanic | place: Pacific Ocean: Eastern... | reverse complement strand
CGATCGGCCAGGTGTCATGCTGGCATCTGCAGTCTCAAGCTATGTAATTCGTTACGCTGTATGTCCCGGCAGACGAGTGGTGATCTTTACAAACAATGACTCCGCCTATCAAACTGCACTTGATCTTGCCCAGCGAGGTATCCAGGTAGCGGCGGTTATAGATAGCCGGATTGGTGGTGCAGATGGCGCTCTTTCAGCGATTCTGGATGCTGAAGGAATACCAATGATGCTGGGTCACATTGTATGTGACGTGATCGGACGGCATCGAGTCAGTGGCGTTAAGGTTGCCCGCTGGCAGGGTGACGCCAATGAAATCGTTGACGGCGATACTCAAATTGCATGTGATCTCCTGGCAATGTCAGGGGGCTGGAGTCCTGCAATTCACCTGCATTCCCAGTCTGGTGGCAAGAGTCATTGGGATTCTGAACTGAGTTGTTTTCTACCTGATGAACATTCCCAATTGAACTGCTCAGCAGGTGCTGGCAGAGGCAAATGGAGCTTGTCAGCCTGTCTGATGGATGGTCTTTCTTCAGGACTGGAGGCAGCTGTTCGCTGTGGTTTTGAATCGCCAGACATTGGGGTTCCAACCTCTGTTGACCATCAAGAGAATCCCATCGAATCGTTGTGGCGGGTGCCGGCAACTCAGGACATTGATCAATGCGCAAAGCAATTTCTTGATTTCCAGAATGATACCAGCGTAGCGGATGTAAGGCAGGCAGTTCGAGAGGGCTATCAGAACGTCGAACATGTGAAAAGATATACTGCCCTTGGTTTTGGCACAGACCAGGGCAAGCTTGGCAACATTAATGGCATGGCAGTATTAGCAATGGCGCTTGGCGAGCCGATCGAGAATATCGGTACGACTACCTTTAGGCCGTGCTATACACCGACAACCTTTGGCGCGATCGCTGGTGATGGCGTTAAGCAACTGTTTGATCCCGTTAGGAAGACACCCATTCATGATTGGCATGAAGCCGTTAACGCACCCATGGAGGTGGTTGGGCAGTGGCTCAGACCCTGGTACTTTCCGCGAAATGATGAGCCGCAACATAAATCAGTGTCGAGGGAGTGTCTTGCCGTTCGCAACTCAGTGGGGGTAATGGACGCATCGACATTGGGAAAAATAGATGTAAGAGGTCCTGATGCAGTGAAGTTTCTGGATCGAATCTACACTCATAACGTAGCGAAAATGAAAGTAGGACGTTGTGCCTACTGTATCACCCTTGGTGAAGATGGCATGGTCAGGGACGATGGTGTTATGGCGAGGCTTGAGGATCAGCATTTTTACCTGACGACAACGACGGGGGGCGCAGCCAGTGCTATGACCTGGCTTGAACTCTGGCTGCAGACTGAGTGGCCGGAACTTGAGGTTTACCTGACTTCGGTTACCGATCATTACTCAACTATTGCAGTAGCGGGTCCCAAGAGCAGACGTGTGTTGCAAAACCTTGGTTGTGACATTGATCTTGAAGCCAGCAGTTTCCCGTTTATGACAGTGCGAAAGGCTCAACTGGGAGGATGGGCTGTGCAGATCTTCCGTGTAAGCTTTTCCGGAGAACTTGCGTTTGAAATAAACATCGATAGCCGTTTTGCTCTGGCCATGTGGGAAAAAGTGATGTCTGCCGGAGAGGAGTTTGGCATTACTCCCTACGGGACGGAAAGCATGCACGTGCTTCGTGCCGAGAAAGGGTTTGTTATCGTGGGCCAGGAAACAGATGGATCAGTCACGCCGATGGATTTGAAAATGAATTGGCTACTGGCAAAAGACAAAGATTTTCTCGGTAAGCGTTCCCTTGCGAGACCAGATTCCGCCAGACCTGATCGAAAACAGCTGGTGGGTTTGTTGTCCGCTGATGAGCAGACAGTTCTGCAGGAGGGAATGCAGTTGCTACTGGATGAACCGCCAGGATCGGTATCAAGCCCAGTGCCAATGGCGGGGCATGTTACCTCCGCTTATCACAGTTCTTTTCTTGGGCATCCCATTGCCTTGGGCCTGCTTGAAGCTGGACACAAGCGATCTGGTGAAACGGTCTATGCGCGTGCATCTGATGGAACGACAGTGCCGGTTACTGTTGGTTCCAGTGTCTTTGTAGACCCGAAAGGGGAGCGACAGAATGTCTGAATCTGTCAGCAGGCACGGCCTGGAAAATTTTCTGGCAAAAAATCCATTACAGGAGGCGCAAGCTGATATGGAACTTCGGATTCTGCAGGATCGCGGTCATATCAACCTGAGGGGGAACCCGCTGGATTCACATTTTCTGGAGGTTTCCAGGCGGATATTGGGTCAGGACCTTGCATTAGAAAACAATACTATCACTGTCGGCGAGCATTTTGTTTTCTGGCTGGGCCCCAATGAGTGGCTACTGGTGTCCCCGGATGCAGTTACGAGGAGACTTCTGAATCAATTTGAAATGATGCTCAGTGATTGCTTTGCCTGCGCGACAGACCTGAGTGGCGGCCAGATGCTCCTTGAGATCGAAGGAGATCAAGTCAGGCAGTTACTCGCCAAAGGATGCACGATCAATTTTCACCCTCGGGAGTTCCACCATCTGTCATGCGTGCAGAGTGGTATTGCTAAAACCAGTGCACTGATTGGTTACGTAAGAGAGCCAGATTGTTTTGCTATCGTTGTCAGACGTAGTTTTGGAGAATATCTTGCCAACTGGCTGAGCCATGCAGGCAGGGATTTTGGCATTGGTATTAATCAAATACGCTCGAAAAATCCTCCGTACGAAGCGACGCTAGAGGAATGATGCAGCTTCGTGTGGCAGAAGTGTGGCCAGCACAAATATATCAAATTAAAAAATGCATATATCCCGTACATCCCTTAATTTATGGCGCCCCGAGCAGGAGTCGAACCTGCGACCCCCCGCTTAGGAGGCGGATGCTCTATCCGGCTGAGCTACCGGGGCTTGGGCCGGATTGTAACAGATCGGGTTGATTTGGACGTGTTTAGAAGCCTTAATATGCGAATGCATATTAAGCGGATTCTTGAAGAGACAAAGACCATTGCGGTTGTTGGATTATCTAACAATCCCACAAAAGCGAGTTTCGGCGTGGCGAAATACCTGATGCCTTTTTACAGGGTGATTCCTGTGAATCCGGAATATGACGAGGTTCTTGGTTTGCGCTGTTATCCCGATCTACAGTCCATTCCGGAAAAGGTTGATATGGTTGATTTGTTCCAGAGAAGCGAGAATGTCATGCCGTTTGTCCGGCCCAGTATTGATATTGGTGCAAGGTATTTCTGGATGCAGATGGGTATCCGGAGTGCCAGAGCAAGGGCAGACCTGGAAGCTGAGGGCATTGAGGTGGTTGAAGATCTTTGTCTAAAGGTAGAACACGCGCGATTTCTTTGATAAAAATGTAATTTCCGGACCCTTACCCTGGTCTATAACTAATGGTTCCTAAATAATTACTGTCCCTATGCAAGATACCCGATCCCTGTTACTCGAGACTGATTTCCCACCACTTCACCGTTTGAAACTGAATACGCTTCAAGTCAATCTTGGCTACCTGTGTAATCTCAGTTGTACCCACTGTCATGTCAATGCTGGTCCGGCACGGACCGAGCTGATGGACAGGGAGATGGCTGAACTTGTGCTGGCTTTTCTTGGTCGATATGACATTAGCATATTGGATTTAACCGGCGGTTCTCCAGAGATGAATCCCAATTTCCGGCAGCTGGTGATTCAAGCACAGGACATGGGGATCCAGGTGATGGACAGATGCAATCCGACGATTCTCATGGAGCCTGGCTATGAGTATTTAGCTAACTTTCTGGCAGAGCACGAAGTTGTGGTTAACGCCTCGATGCCCTGCTATCAGGAGCAGAATGTCGACAGACAACGTGGCAAAGGGGTGTACCAGGACAGCATCGCGGGTTTGCAGAAACTTAATGATGCAGGCTACGGGAAAGCGGGCAGCAATCTTGTACTGAACCTGGTCTATAACCCTGACGGGCCCATTCTGCCTCCTGATCAGCAGTCTCTCCGGGAGGACTATCAGCAGGCACTTAAGGATGAGCACAACATTGTTTTCAACGAACTGTTTGCACTGGCGAACATGCCTATCAGTCGTTTTGGTGCCCGTCTGCTGGCGAAGAATCAGTATGATGAGTACATGAATCTGCTTCGCGGATCATTTTCAGAAGGAAATCTCGAGACGGTTATGTGCCGAACTCTGCTCAGTGTCGATTACCAGGGCTACGTCTATGACTGTGACTTCAACCAGATGCTGATGATGCAGACGCTGGCAAGTGACAGACCCAAACCACACCTCAGAGATCTGATTGACCAGGAACTGGAAGGGAGTCCTATCGCTATTGGTGAACACTGCTACGGGTGTACCGCGGGTCAGGGCAGTAGCTGCGGTGGTGCTCTGGTTTAGGGCTGTTGATGATATCTGACTGTCCAAAGATATCCATTGTCATCCCCGTATTGAACGAGGCAGATGTAATTGAAAGCACGCTGTCGAATCCTGAGCACATTAACCTTGAGGTCATTGTTGTTGATGGCGGCAGCAGTGATGAAACGCTGGACATCATCAGCCAGCATCAATGCAAGATGATAGATGCTGCTGCCGGGCGCGCCAACCAGATGAACAAAGGTGCGGATGCTGCAACAGGGGACATTCTGATATTTCTGCATGCCGATAGCGTATTGCCAGCGGAATTTGATTCCTGCCTGTGCACAGACTTCTGGTCATCAGAGAAATCCTGGGGTCGATTTGATGTACGATTGAGTGGAACGCACCCGCTGTTTCGTATCATCGAAGGTTTTATGAACAACCGGTCTCGACTGACGGGAATCTGTACCGGAGACCAGGCGATATTTGTCAAGCGAGAAGCCTTCGCCAAAATTGGTGGATTTGCACCAATTCCCCTGATGGAAGATATAGAAATCAGCAAGAGCCTGAAGAAGATATCGCCACCTTTTTGCATAAAATCTCGTCTTGTGACGTCAAGCCGCCGTTGGGAGAAAAACGGTATCATCAAAACAATCCTCCTGATGTGGAAATTGAGACTGATGCACTTTGTTGGCGTGAAGAGCCATGTGCTTGCAAAACATTACAGCAAGACGCCAGCACCTTCATAGAATGATGGACAGACCCCGGTTGGTAATATTCTGTAAAGCACCGATTCCTGGTGACGTGAAGAGTCGACTGATCGCTTCGTTTGGCATTGAGGGGGCTGCGAAGATTCACGAGGATCTGGCTGCCCGCCTGATTGTGCAGTGTCTGCAATCAGGACTTGCAGACACTATCGATATTGAACTCTGGTGCAGTCCAGCCACGGATCACGATTTCTATCATCAGTTTGATATCTCGCGGTTCCTCCAGCAGGGAGATGACCTGGGTGAACGAATGCTGAATGCCTTTATGTACGCCAAAACTGTGACCGTTCTGATTGGCACCGATTGTCCGAATCTGTCGACTGACTATTTGCGGCGATCATTTGATCTGCTGTCCAGTCACGACGCAGTTCTTGGACCAGCAGAAGATGGCGGCTATGGCTTGATTGGTCTGCAGCGAGCCGAAGCGGGTGTATTCAGTGATATCAATTGGGGCACAGAAGATGTGTGTTCAGATACCTGCCGACATTTTAATACGCTTGGGATGAACTGGGCGCTGATGCCCTTGCTGTGGGATGTCGACAGACCCGAAGATGTCGATCGATGGCGAAGCTTTATATCAGTCTCAGATCAATCAGACTCTTAGCACCAGAAGATATCGCTTCTTCTACTGGTCTCGGCTCCCAGCCAGTTGTTTTGAGATATCGATGAACCAGCGTTCACTATTGCTGCAAATTAACTGCTGCCAATTCGACTTTGTTTGCATTATCTGAGTGTGGCAAGGACTGACCGAACCGCGCCTTGCCGAGATCATGAACGGTGTTTCGTACCGAGTAGCCATGGTTCAGGAGTTCGAGAATATTATGTGAGGTAATGAAACCGGAGGCGCGGGTTATGAGGATCTTATGCGTCATATCCTGAGTGTGACGTTATATGTCGAAATTTGAAATCAGGGTAATTTTGCTGGTGTCGGGTGGTGGTGGAGGCTTGCCTTTTTTCTCATCCTTGTTCAGCAAATCGGTACCCGGGAATGCCAGTGACATGCCGGTGGTGTCAGGGTCCAGTAATTCCACGTCCTCTTTTATCGTGTCGAGCATGGCGCCAGGTTCATCCAGCCCGAAATCAGGTGCATCAAGCTTTGGAACTTCAGGGGCTGGTTCGATGATATTCGATCCATCATTCTCGGCGACGCTGTACTCGCTCAGATCAATATCGGCTTGTTCATATTCTTTCTCTTCAATCAGCGGGGTGCCGTCGTTCTCTGCAACCGAAAATTCACTCAAATCAAGATCAGGTGATTCGACTTCCGGTTCCGGCTCGAACAGATTTCCTTTATTGGGTCGGAGGGTGAAGTCGGCATCAGGCACTTCAGGTGTTGCTGCAGGTGCTTTCGAGGCTGGTGTCGCTGTTTTGGCAGCAGCGGCTGGATCAGACTTGATAATTTTAACTCTGACGCTGGCACCGGCTTTCTTGAGTACAGAGACGTATCTAGCTGCTTCAGCCTTATCAGTTGTGCGTTTCAGAACGATGGTTTTGCCGGAGAAGAGGGCCTGCATTTTTTCGGCATCTGCTTTCAACAGTTTTGCCATATGGGCTTTAACGGAGATAACCTGAAATCCTTCGACGATCTCTCCACTAAATACGATGGCATATGTGACGGAAGCCATATCGATGCGACATTCCCCGTTGTGCTGAATATAAGATGGTAATGGAAAATACCGCAGGTTTATATATTTGCAGGATGTTCCTGATCGGATGTCTTAGACTTTAGTGATGGCTGAGGGATTTCCCGACTCATTTAAGAGGTTGGGTAAATGAGTCGAAGTCTCGATTGACAAAAAGTTGATGCTCTAGGGTCAGCAGGTCGAACACTGCCTGATATTCAATCAAGTCTTTGGAAACTGTGTGACGTCAGTCCATATGGTACCACCTGGCCCTTCTTGCTAAGAGACACTTCTACTAATTTAAGCTAAAGCAGAAGAGTTTCAAATGAGCATGTCAAACACAGAAAAATACGCTAAGGATATTGGGTGCAGGAACGCCTTAGGTTTTCATCAGAAGAGAAAATAAGAATAGTATTGGATGGATTGCGCGGTGAGTATTCAATCGCTGAGTAATGCCGCGAGGAATAAATTCAGTGGCAATAGTACAACTACCGCAAAAGTGTACAGAGATGAATTGAGCACCTTACTGTCGAGGACCACCATGATGTTGCTTTCGGTCTGGCAGATCAAAGCGAGCGTCACAACCAAACGTGCAAGAAGTATTTTGCTCCTGTTGAAGGCGAATGTTGGTGATAGGGTTCGAGACAGGAAAATCCAAACAGGATAGTGGGCAGAAAAAAAGATTGACTCAGTCTTTCTCTCAAATTGAAGAAATACCTTGCAGGAAAGTTGTGAACTCTCTTACGGACCAGTCGATTCGATGTGGCGCAGTAATGTTTCCGGCAAAAACATGTTCGACTGCATCACCATCGATAGTGACTCTTGAAAGTTGCTTATGTTGCCCACCCCATCTCTCAAAAACTTTGATGGCCGCTGGTGGATAGATCGTAGCGTCGTTTTCCATATACATCATTGCCAGGGGCGTTTCGATGTTTTCGTAATTCTGCTTGTTCGCCCAGTCGACTGTTTTTTGCATCTGAATTAGTGACAAGGTTGAATATTGATGCGTCCAGCAACGTGCCTCAGCTTCTGAACTTGGTTCCCATCTTCGTTCCTTACCAAGGAAAAACTGTATCCAGTACTTCGACCAGGGCCATGTCAGCAGAAATCCGAAGGGACTTCGAGTTCGAAAATTAGGTGACATGAACAGGCATGCGTGTAGCTTCTGTTGAATACTGCTTTGGGTCGCCAACCATACTGCCAGAGGTGCACCGGTTGAGGTGGCGACGATGACGACTTTCTTACCGATCCGTTGGGCTATCTCAAATTGGTCTATCGTACTTTGCAGCCACTCTTCAGACGGTGTAAGCATGCCACTGGCGCCGGTACCGTGTCCGGCTATCCTGCCCTGGACTACATTTGCCTGAAACTGGCTGGCGATTTGTTCAGTCACAGGTGCTGTTTCACGCCAGGTCGCGGAAAAACCGTGGAGATAAAGAAAACTGAGATCAGTCTGGGCTGGAGCTGAAGTATCAGCCCACTGGATGCAGGCTTCTGTTCCTTTTATGAGATCATCTATCTGCGACTCAGATTCCGTCAACCAGCGATCGAGTTGATCGAGGGGTATATCAGGAACCTGATGTTCTCTTTTGGTTGCGTTTAGTTTTGGTCTTGGTCCGAGAGCGAACAAAAGACACAATAATCCGGCGAATAGTAATATCCAGGTCATCACAAGTGGGGCGGTTTACAAAGTCATGGATCATAGCATATAGAATTTTGAACTTAACGATCGCAAACTGGCCGACCTGCCCCGGCGCATTGAATGTGTGCAGAATCTCGCCCTCTTTTGTGCAGATGGCATATCCTACGTCATAGACGTTGCCTGTCGAATCACAGGTTTCAGTATCAAGTACCATGAAAGCAATTCATAAACAAAGAAGACCACTAGCCCTCTGTCGCTAAGGAAAGATAAATGAAACAGATAATGACTTTTTCAGAATTGAAAAACCTCCGGCAAGATTCATGAACAAAAAAGAGGACCAACAGCTCTCTCTCGCTAAGGAAACAGAAATGAAATAGATAATGACTCCTTCAGAATTGAAAAACCTTCGGTAAAATTCATGAACAAAGAGGACCATCTGCCTTCTGTCACTAAGGAAAGAGAAATGAAACAGATAATGCATATGTAACCGATTGTCGCGGTTTTGTAATTAAGTTCATCACTAATTGCAGCGTACGCAATGTCCTGTAAATGTGTGGTCCCACGCCACCGATCGCATTTTGGGCAGTGACATGCGTCATGGGAGAAGTACTTTACGAGTATAGAAGAAAGGCAAAGACCCTTTTTCAATCAAATCCAACTCACATCGTGGAAAGCCGAATAGCCTTTGGTAATACCCTGTGTACCAACTATCTTCGCGTTTTTTCCCAACAGTGGCATGGAACGAACTTCACCGATGAATTACGTGCCATCCTTATAGCGAAGAGTGAGTTCAATCAACTGTATATTGCTAACTACCGGACGCGTGGTTTATTCTCTGCGTTGTCTGGACTTAATCTGTAAGAAGCTGGCTGAGGACTGCTCTTCACCAGCTTGTGCGAACAACAACAAAATCAGGTTGGCGTCATGTCAATTAGCAATGTGATTCATCGTTACGGTCTGGTTCTCGGATTTCTGTTCTCTGCTTCATTCACTGTTGCCGAGGAAGCTAGCAAGGTTCGAGTTACTGCCATCAAGAATGAGAAAGTACGCTTTAAGGTCAGAACCTATGGCGTCCTCTCTCCACGTGTTGAAGAAATGTCGTTTCAGATTCCGGGTAGAATCGAAAGATTTCTGGTAGACGAGGCTGATCGAGTTACCGCCGGTCAGGTTTTGGTAGAACTCGAGACTAAAAACGCGGAGAGTGTACTCGACAAACGGAAACTGGATCTCGCCAATGCTCGCCGTTCACTGGATCGCATGACGACCCTGTTTAAAGAGAGATCCATTCAAGAGTCTCAACTCGATGATGCTCAGGCCCGGTTCGATCAAATACAGATAGCCTACGATCAGGCGCAGTTGAATCTATCCTGGTGTACGCTGAAAGCGCCTTCCGACGGCATTATCTTGAAGCAGTTTATCGATTCGCGTACCAGCGTTAATCCTGGCCAACCCATATTTGTGTTTCGAAGCGACAGTGAGCAATGGGTGACTAAGGTTGACCTGACGGATAAAAATGCGTTCTTAATGACTAAGGGAGCTGGTGCCGAGGTCACTTTTGCACCTTACCCCAACATACTGTTCGAAGGTGAAATCACCAAGCTTGCCAAGGTGGCAAATCCTTCGGATGGGCTCTATACCGCAGAGGTGACCATCTCCACAAAGGGAAAAGAACTGTTGCTTGGCATGGTGGCGGAAGTTGATCTTGTCAAGGAAACTGAGGAAACCTTTGCCGTTGTTCCATTTGAAGCACTGTTAGATTTACGCAAGAATCAAGGCACCATCTATTTGTCCTCAAAAGATCAAACAACAGCGGTGGAGAAAAAAGTAACCATCAACAATATCGAGGGTGATCAGGTTTCTCTGGTTGAGGATCTAAGTGCATACACCATGGTCATAACCAGGGGCCAGTCGGTTCTGGAAGATCAAACTGCGATCGCAATTCAAGAGTAAAGACAGTGGAATCAATTATTAGGCTGGTCGTTACTAATCGATCGCTATCGTTGTTGTTTTTACTGATCATTGTCGTTGCAGCCTGGATCAAGCTACCAGATATCAGAATTTCCCAATATCCGGTCGTAGAGCTGCCCACCTTGATGATTAGTGTTGTATTACCAGGTGCCTCCTCACGTGAAATTGAACAACGTGTTATCTCGGTTATTGAGGAAAAGCTGGAGAATCTTCGTAACCTCGATGCCTTTACATCAGATGTACATAATAGTTATGCATCTATCCAAGTGCGCTATGACTATGGCGTTGATATCGACGATGAATATGTTGATGTCAATTCAAAGATCAACAATATCAAGGCAGATTTACCAGAGAAGACAGAAGTCACAGTCTTGAAACAGAGTCCGGTTGATCTCATCGTCACCTTTGTTCTCGGTGTCACATCAGAAACTGCAACACCTTCAGAGTTATTACAGGTCTCTAACGAGATAAGTCAGCGAGTGCGGCAGCTGAAGTCGATTGATGAAGTGACAGAGGTTTATCCGGAAGAGGAAATTCGAATAGAACTTGATCTGGCGCGGGTTGAGGCCGCCAGGTTAAGCACATCAGATATCGAAGCGGCGGTAAAAGGGAACAATCAATATCTGCCAACCGGCACTTTTGTTGTTGGTGACAAAGCACTGTCAGTTTTTGCATTTGGTAACGGTTATACGAGTCTCGAGCAGATGCGCGACACCATGATAATTAACCGTGAGGGTAAGGCCCTGGCACTCCGTGATGTTGCCACTGTACGAAAGGTAAATGTGGAAAATGCCGTCACTGCCAGCGTTGATGGCAGACCGGCTATTTTGCTAACGATGAAGCTAAGTGAGGATGCAAATATTTTCGATACTCGGGCTGAACTTGAAAAGATCATTGATCAGTCAAGCATTCCGGACAATATCAAGGTCGTCTGGTTGTTTGATGCAGAAAAGGGTGTTTCCTATAAACTAAACGAGTTATTTACCAGTATTCTCATTGGTATCGTGATTCTGTCGATTGTGCTTCTGTTTTCCGTTGGCATAAGATCGGGACTGATTATTTCGACAATGCTACCTGCCGCATTATTCATTTCCGTTATCGGTTTATCGTCTACTCAGTATGGTGTTCAGGAAATCTCCCTGGCAGGTTTTATTATCGCTCTCGGCCTGATTGTCGATAACGGGATAGTGGTCACTGAGAACGCCTACAAGCTGAACCACTATGGGGGACTGAACCACCAGGAAGCGGCTATATCAGGGACTTCGTCCGTCATCATGCCTCTGCTTAGTTCCACCCTGACAACCGCCCTGGCGTTTGCACCACTTTATCTGCTCACCTCAACCACGGGATTATTTCTGCACAGCCTTGTTGCTGTTATCTGGTTATGCCTTGCGTCATCATTAATAACTGCGGTCATTCTTGCCTC